>ENA-ORCW01000148-ORCW01000148.1-marine-metagenome-genome-assembly--contig:-NODE-148-length-83110-cov-5.128828_pt1 | contig 83110 bp, 72 predicted proteins | sample MGYA00237784_ERZ508517 | MGnify/ENA primary metagenome ERZ508517 (study PRJEB26187, sample SAMN06268979) | marine metagenome | isolation source: Tt ae E1 feedstock associated aerobic enrichment on...
TCAACGAATAGTCGATCGGCCGCCCGCCGATGCGGAGCGGATCGTCCGTGGCGCCGATGACGGCGAAGCTCTTGGGATCGATCAGGCGGGCGAGGTTGCGTTTGCGCACATCGCTCAGATCGTTCATAGCGGCGCCGACCCGACCGTGAGGCCGCCGCAGACATAGAGCACCTGGCCGGTCGTGAAGCCCGCCTCCTCCGACAGGAAATAGGCGCAGGCCGCGGCCACCTCGACCGGGCTGCCGAGCCGGCGGGTCGGGATGGTCGCCTCGATCGCCTCGCGGGACGGCGAGCCCGGCGGATTGCCCGTGGCGAACATGTCGGTCTCGATGGGGCCGGGCGCGACGCAGTTCACCGTGATGCCCTCGCGCGCAAGCTCCAGCGCCGCATTGCGGGTGAGCCCCAGGAGCCCGGCCTTCGTCGCGCCGTAGAGCCCCCTGCCCTCCTTGCCGAGGGAGGCGCGGCTGCCGAGATTGACGATGCGGCCGAACCCCGCCGCACACATGGCCGGCAGGCAGACCTGCATGGCGAGCAGCGGCGCACGCAGATTGATCGCCGTCATGCCGTCAAGATCGGCGACCGTCGCCTCGCCGATCCGCCCCTCGCGAAAGATACCGGCATTGTTGACGAGCCGCGTCACGCAAAAGCGGCCCGCCACCTCGTCGAGCGCTGCCCGCGTGGCGGCCTCGTCGGCAAGGTCGGCTTGTATGAAGTGGCCCGGGAAATCGCCCCCGGGCGCGGAACGGGCGAGGCCCACGACCGTGTGGCCCCGCTCCGCGAGATAGTCCGCGATGGCGCGGCCGATACCGCGGCTTGCGCCCGTGACGAGTGTCGCCGGTTCCGTCATGATCTCCGCCCCGCCTCAGCCAAGCCGCCCGCAATCGACCACCACGGTCTGGCCCGTGATCGCGCCTTGCGCGCACAGGAACACCATGGTCTCCGCGATATCCTCCGGCTCGACCATGCGCTGGAGCATGGTGTTGGCGACCGAACGGTCCTTGCGCTCCTGGGGCCACACATCGGTCCAGGGCGTGCGGGTAAGCCCCGGTGCCACGGCGTTGACGCGCACCTCGGGCGCCAGCGCCTGGGCGAGATTGCGCGTGAGATTGACGAGGCCCGCCTTGCTCGCCGCATAGGCCAGCGAGCTTCCCGCCTTGCCGAGCCCGGCGATGGAGGCGGTGCTCACCACCACCCCGCGCGAGGCCTTCAGCGCGGGCGCGGCGGCCTTCACGCAGCGGAACGGCCCGACGAGATTGGTGGAGATGAGCTTGGTCCAGAACTCCTCCGTCATCGCCTCGAGATCGGAGAAGGCGATCGGTTCTCGCGCGCCGGGCGTACCGGCATTGTTGATGAGGATGTCGAGGCCGCCGAGCGCCTCCACCGCTTCGCCCACCATGCGCGCGGCGTCGCCGGGATCGGAGACGTCGCCGGCGACCGCGAGCGCCGTCGCGCCGTCCGCGCGCAGCTGGCCGGCCGCATCCTCCCCGCGCGGATCGTCGGCGAGATGGTTGACCGCGACGGCGGCACCGCATCGCGCCAGAAGCCGCGCGGCGGCGAAACCGATTCCCGATGCGCCGCCCGTCACCAGAGCGCGCTTGCCTGCCAGATCTGTCGTGATCGTCATGCCGGACCCCGAAGCCTCCCCTCATGCCGCCGCACGGGGGCACCCCGCAAGGCGTTCTTCCCGGCAGGCACCCGCTGCCGGGGCGCAGACTGTCGCACAGCCCCGATGGGCCGTCAATTTGGCGAAACACCATTCTGCATCGCAGAAACCGAACCGCGCATTTCCCGCGGAGACGGCAGGACCGCCGCGCCCTTGCATCGGCGTACTCAGCACTGCATAATTTGCTGTATACAGAATTTGAAGCCGAAAGAAAAAAGGGCGATGGCCGGACAGGACGCCATGGCGGCACAAGACGGGGCGGACAGGGAAAGCGCCGCCGAGCGCGCCTATGCGGCCCTGCGCGAGATGGCCATGGTCTACCGCTTCGCGCCCAGCGAACGGCTCAATGAGGGCGCGCTCGCCCATGCGCTGAACGTCAGCCGCACGCCCCTGCGCGAGGCTCTGAACCGGCTCGTCTCGGAAGGGCTCGTCGTCGCGGATCCCGGACGCGGCTTCCGCGCCCGCCCGCTCGACGTGAAGGAGGTCTTCGATCTCTACGAGACGCGGCTGGCGCTCGAATGCTTCATTGCGCAACTGGCCTGCGAACGCGCCACATCCCAGGCCCTCGACGAGATCGACGCCTATCTCGACGAGAGCGTGAAGGCGCATGACAGCGCGTCCGTCGACCGGCTCGTACGCCTCGACGAGGGCTTCCACGAGCGCGTGGCGCAGCTCACGGGCAACGGGGAACTGGCGCGCATGCTCGCCGGCATCGATGCGCGCATCCACTTCTTCCGCTGGGTGGACATGCGCGGACGGCGCGCCACGACGCAAGCCGAGCACCGCGCCATCCTCGCCGCCATCCGCGCGCGCAACGCGCCCAAGGCCCGCGCCGTCATGCGCGATCACATCACCCGCCGCCTCGACCAGATCGTCGACGGCATCAGGCAAGGCTATGCCAGCCTCTATATGGGCGAAGGCCCCGCCTCGACGGACGACGACAGGGAGACGACATGAACCGGCTTTCCGGCGCGGAAGCGCTCGTGCGCATGCTTCAGCTTCACGGCGTGGAGGTCATATTCGGCCTGTGCGGCGACACGAGCCTGCCCTTCTACGACGCGCTCCACAGGCTCGATCACGGCATGCGCCACGTGCTCACCCGCGACGAGCGCTCCGCGGCCTACATGGCCGATGTCTATGCGCGCGTCACCGGCAAGGTCGGCGTGTGCGAGGGCCCGAGCGGCGGCGGGGCGACCTATATCCTGCCCGGCGTCGTGGAGGCCAATGAGAGCTCGGTCGCCCTGCTCGCCATCACGACCGATATCGGTGTCGGCGCGCGCGGGCGCTACGCGCTGACCGAACTCGACCAGGAGGCCCTGTTCCGCCCGCTCACCAAATGGAACAGGGTCATCGACACGGGCGCCTCGCTGCCGCGCACCGTGCGCGCCGCCTTCCGCCAGATGACGACGGGGCGGCCGGGCGCGGCCCATCTGGGCCTGCCCTTCGACGTCCAGAAGGCGCCGGTGGATGCCGACGACATATGGGGCGACGAGCAGTTCGGCCACTTCCCCGCCATCCGCACCGCGGCGGACCGTGCGGCCATCGAGGCGGCCGCGGAGGCCCTCCTGGACGCGAAGCGGCCCCTTATCCTGTGCGGCGGCGGCCCGGTCATCTCCGGCGCGCGCGCCGATGTGACGGCCCTTGCCGAACGGCTGGGCGCGGTGGTCGCGACGACCATCAGCGGCCAGGGCGCCATCCTCGACGACAATCCTTACGCGCTCGGCGTCGTCGGCTCCAATGGGGGCTCGGACGAGACCCGCGCCGTGCTGGACGAGGCCGATCTCGTGGTGCTCGTCGGCTGCCGCGCCGGCTCGGTGACGACGGAGCGCTGGCGCCATCCCGCCTCCGGCAAGCAGCGCATCGTCCATATCGATGCCGATCCCGCCGTGATCGGCGCCAACTACCCGACCGAGGTCGCACTCATCGGCGATGCGCGGCTCACCCTCGACGCGCTGATGCAGGCGGTGGACCAGCGGCTCGGATCCGGGACCCGCAAGGGTGAGGAGGCCCGCACGGCGGTCGCCCGGGCGAAACAGGCGAAGTTCGAGCGCTTCCGCGCCCTCGCCGCATCCGACGACACGCCGATCCGGCCGGAACGGGTGGTGCACACGCTCAACGAGCTCCTGCCCGGCGATGCCATCGTCGTCGCGGATCCGGGCACGCCCTGCCCCTATTTCTCCGCCTATTACGAGCTCACCGACCCGCGCGGACGCCTGATCTCCAACCGTGCCCACGGCGCGCTCGGCTATTCGCTGCCCGGCGTGCTCGGGGCCTATTACGCGCGTCCCGACACCAAATGCGTCGCCGTCATGGGCGACGGCAGCTTCGGCTTCAATGCCGGCGAGATGGAGACGCTGGTGCGCATCGGCGCGCCGGTCACGCTGATCGTCTTCTCCAACAGCGCCTTCGGCTGGATCAAGGCCGGCCAGCATTCCGGCTTCGCAGAGCGCTATTTCTCCGTCGACTTCAACCGCACGGACCATGCCCGCGTGGCGGAGGCCTTCGGTGTGAAGGCCTGGCGCGTCGAACGGCCGGACGCGCTTCGCCCGGCACTCGCCGCAGCGCTCGAGCATGGCGGCCCGACCCTCGTCGACATCGCCACCCAGCCCCTCCACGAGGCCGCCGCCCCGGTCACCGAATGGATCGCGTGAGGCAGGCGGATGGCCGGTCCAGGCCGGCCATCCGCCCCCGATGAAACGGTCCCCGGGCGGCGCGAGCCCGCGTCACGCCGTCTCCACCTCCACATCGAGGAGGGGAGCGTATTGCTGGGCGCCGAAGATATCCGGATCGCCGGGGCTTCCGCTCGGACGCCGCCGAAGGATCGTGAACTTGATCGCGTAGGCCGGATCGTATTCGACGAAATCGGTGATCCGCGCCTCATCGATACCATAGAGCCTAGCCATGGCATCGCGCGACAGGGCCCCGGAACGCTTGACCGTCTCATAGGCCTCGCGCTCGCGGAAGATGATGTCGAAGGTGATCTTGTCGGTGCCGGCGTTCTTGCTGCGGATGGTCTTGGCAAGCTCGGACAGTCTGGTCTTGGTCATCGTGGTCTCTCCGGATATCAGGCGCCGACGGTCTCGGTATGCCGCGGGAACAGCTCCAGCGGATCGTCGACCGCCATCGTGTGGTTCAGCGTCCAGCGATATCCCGGGCTCGCCGGCAGGACCTCGTCGAAGACGAAGGAGACGCCCCCCGCGGTCCCCTTCACATCCGGCAGGCGGGCATAGAAGAGCTGGCGCGTGCCGGTCATGGCGACCTCTTCGGCCATCTCCCTGGTGGGGGCGACGCCCTGCACGACGATGAGCAGCTCGTGGCCGGGCCTGTCGCGCAGGGGCTCCATCTCGCCCATGACGCCGTCGCGGCCGAAGACGTTGTAGTGAAGCGCCCAGCCCGTTTCCCCGAACCGTTCGCGCGTCTGCTCGCGCGCCCATTCGATCGCCTCGTCGACATGGGCGATCGTATAGGGATCGCGAATGCCCGCCATGCCGACGAAGCGCTCGCCGAGCTTGCCCGCCCCCTCCAGCTTGACGCGGACGTCGTCCGCCGGAGCGAACCGCATGCCGGTCACCCGCGTCGTCTTCTCCGCCACCTGCTCGTAACGGCAGTCGGTCATGTCGAGCACACCGCCGGCGACATACTCGTGAAACGGGTTGGAGCGTTCGTACATGGCATGTCCGGCCACCGAGGCGACCGTGCAACGCTGGCCGGGATGCATGGCCGTCACCTCCACCCAGTCCCTCGTGATCTCTCCGAGCACGGTCTCCTTGGCGCCGTAGGGCTCCGCGCAGAACGAGGCGCATTCGAGGACCTTGCCGAGATAATAGGCCTGCGCCTCGGGAAAGCCACGCGACAGGGCGGCGGCGGCGAAGATCGCGCTGTCGGACGAGCGCCCGCCGATGATGACGTCGCACCCGTCCTCGATGAGCGCACGATAGGGATGCACGCCGGCCACCGCGACGATCCGGTCCGTCGCATCGAGCTCGCCCTCGTCGAGATCCGCACGCGCATCGAGCCCCTGCACGGGCGAACCGGAGGCGATCTTCGCCCTGACCGCCTCCTTGTCGACCTCCGAATAGAACCAGCCGAGCTTGAAGGGTGCGAGCCCATGCCTTGCCGCAAGGTCGCGGATGATCTGCACATACATGTCGACGCGGCTGTCGGACCCCGTATCGCCGGCCGAGCCGATGATCATCGGAACGCCGATCTCCCGCGACGCCAGGAGCATCTGCTCGAGATCGTGCTCCTGCCAGGCCTTCGGGCTTGCGCAACCGTCGCTGCCAAGCGGAACGGGGCCGATATCGTCGCTTCCGGAATCGGCGGCGATGAAATCCGGCTTCGCCGCCACGCCGAGACGGAAGCTCTCGACCTTGAGCGGCGCGAAACCGAGATGGCCGTTGGGGCAAATGATCTTGAGGGAGTCCATATCATCCTTCCTTGGAAGCCGAGCACGACCGGCTGTGGCCGTTGCCTCCCGCCAATGCATTTGACGTGCCAAGAACCGGAATATGGATAAGACGTTGAAAAATATGAATTTATCTAAGGAGATCAGGCCATCTCCGCGCTCTCGCGCGAAACGCACGCAACGGCGCGTGCGCTTTGCGCGCCATCACGCGCGCAGCCCGAGCTTCATCATCTGATGGCGCAGGGCATGGCGGCTGAGGCCAAGCTGCTGCGCGGCGGCCGCCACGCTGCCCTCGGCGCGCATGAGGGCCTTCTCGATGAGCTCGCGCTGAAACGCGGCCGTGGCGGCACGAAAGTCGCACTCCTCCCCGGGCCCGGTCCGGGCCGGCCCTCCCGTGGCGGGCAGAACGCGGGCGGTTCCGGCCCGCACCGTCCGCAGGATACGGTCGGGCAGATGCCTGGCGAGCACCCGATTGTCGTCCTCGAGAATGAAGATGCGTTCCAGGAGGTTCTCCAGCTCCCGGACATTGCCGGGCCAGGGATAGGCCTTGAAGACGCCCTCCACCTCCCCGCTCAGCCCCGTGATGGACCGGTCATAGCGCGCATTGAGCTTGCGTATGAAATGCTCGGCGAGGATGAGCACGTCGTCGCCCCTCTCGCGCAGGGGCGGAATGTTGATCGCGATCACCTGCAGGCGATAGTAGAGATCCTCCCGGAAATGGCCGGCCGTGACCTCCGACAGCAGGATCTTGTTGGTCGCGGCGATGAAGCGGACATCCACCTCGATGGGGCGCACCGCCCCCACGCGCCGGAAGCGCTGCGTGTCGAGAAGGCTGAGCAGCTTGGCCTGCAGAATCAGGTCCATCTCGCGGATCTCGTCCAGGAAGATCGTGCCGCGATTGGCCGCCTCCACAAGGCCGGTCTTCTTCGCCGACGCGCCCGTGAAGGCGCCGCGCTCATGGCCGAAGAGCTCCGATTCCAGAAGGCTGGACGGGATCGCCGCGCAATTGACGTCGACGAACTCGTTGCGCGCGCGGTCGGATTGCTCGTGCAGCATGCGCGCGACGAGCCCCTTGCCCGTGCCGGTCTCGCCATAGATGAGGACCGTGCGCGACGGGCTGGCGGCAACACGGCCTATGAGGCGGCGCACGCCCTCGATGCTGGAGTGCTCGCCGATCAACTCGCCCTGATAATGCGCCATTCCGCCATCCGCCACTGGCTTGCCGTCCCGCGTCAGGCGTCAAGCTCGTAGCGGCGCCATCTGCCCTCGCATGGATTCCCTTCGGCAAAATAGAGCCGTCTCCGGCGGCAGGCAAAGATCGCCGACGAGATGGTCGAGGAATCCCCGCCGTCCACGGGATGCTGGCAGAGCGATCCGCTTCCGTCGCCGGGGACATGGCTCGCCATGAGGCCGGCGGCAGAACGGGCCGACCAGTTGCGCTCCGATGCCATTGCGGCACCGAGCCCGGCAGAGCGGGCATGCGAGTTCCGGGCCGCACGGTCCCCGCCATGCTGGACCGTGCGGCCGGCAAGCTCCGGGGAGACGAAATGATTCGTCCGGAATGCGGGGCTCCCCCGCTCCACCGCGATGCCGCCATTGCCGAGCTCCACGGCCGCCACGGCGCCCGAGGGATCGGCCATCACCAGCGTGCCGCCGCCGGCATGGCGGGTAGAGGACACGAACCGCACGGCGTCCTCGACGGTCCGGCAGTCCGACAGAAGTCGCGTCATCAGGAAGTACCGCAGCCAGCCGACACCATGGTCGCCCGTGCCGACCTGGGTGTCGACCAGGGCGAGTCCCCATCCGTTGATGCCGCTGGAATAGGCGCCGGGGCTGCCGAGGCTGCCCACGCACAGCATCTCGCCGCCATGGATGTCGGGGCCCTTGTGGCGGAAGACCCGCTGGATGCCGAGATGGGTGCCCCGGAAATCGCGGTTCTTCACGACCATGGGCCCGTCCGTGCCATCCGCGACCGCCCAGGCGCTGCAGCCGTCGCCGGCCTCCGGTCCTGTGGCTTTCAGGTCCCGGAGGATGCCGAGATGCAGATGGGCGAAGAGCACGGGCTCCGGGATATCGAACCCCTCGGCGATGCCGCGCAGCTCAAGGAGGCTGGCCGGATCGGTCTCCTGCGCGAAAGTTCGCTGTGCATCGAGGAAGGCCCGCGCCGGCGGGTCCAGAAGGCCGGCCGCGCCGGCCGCGTCCACAGCCGCCGCGACGGCGTTCCTCACGGCGCCGGGGCAGGCTCCGCCATTGCGGGCCTGCCCGAGGCCGCGCTCATGGGCATCGCCGGACAGCATGACCGGCAGGCAGGGGTCAGGAAGCCAGTTCGACATTGTCCTCGACCAGATGGCAGGCGGCTGTGTGGTCCGGGCCGACCGCGGTGGGTTTCGGGGCGACGGTCCTGCAGATGTCCGTCGCCAGCGGGCACCGGGTGTGGAACTTGCAGCCCGGCGGCGGCGACAGGGGCGACGGCAGGTCGCCGCGCAGCGCCACATGCCGGCGCCGCCCGGGGCGGTCGATCTCGGGCACGGCCGACAGCAGGCTCTGCGTGTAGGGATGGCGCGCGCGCTCGAGCACGGCCTCCGCAGGCCCCATCTCCACGATCTCGCCGAGATACATGACCGCGACCCGGTCGCTGACATAGCCGATGACCGCGATGTCGTGGGAGATGAAGAGATAGGTCAGTCCCATCTCGCGCTTCAGGTCGGAGAGGAGCTGCACGATCTGCGCCTGGATCGAGACGTCGAGGGCGGAGACCGGCTCGTCGCACACGATGAAATCGGGATTGAGGATCAGCGCGCGGGCGATTCCGATCCGCTGGCGCTGCCCGCCGGAGAACTGGTGCGGGAACCGGTCCAGATGAGCGGTCTTGAGCCCGACATTCTCGACGATCGCGGCGGTCTTGTCGCGCAGCTCCCGGCCATTGCGGGCAAGGCCATGCAGCTTCAGCGGCAGGCCGACGATCTCCGCCACCGTCCGGCGCGGATTGAGCGAGGCATAGGGGTCCTGGAAGATGATCTGCATCTTCCGGCGCATCTCCTTGAGCGCGTCCGCGTCGAGCGCGGTCACGTCCTCGCCGCCGAACTCCACGCGCCCCGATGTCGGCTCGTGCAGCCGCAGCACCGCGCGGCCGAGCGTGGACTTGCCGCACCCGCTCTCGCCGATAAGGCCGAGCGTCTCGCCGCGGCCGACATCGAAGCTCACATCGTTGAGCGCCTTGACGAGCACGCCGGCCCGGCCGGTCAGCCTGCCGAACAGGCCGCGCCGCGTATCGTAGTGCTTGACGAGATTGCGGACCCTGACCAGCGGCCCGGGCGAGCGCGTCCCCATTGTCGTCATGGCTCTCCCTCCCCGGCGCGAACGCATCGCACCATGCGGCCCTCCGCCATTGCGCGCATCGCGATTTCGGCCTTGCATGGCTCGAGGCGCACGGCGCACCGGCCGAAGAAGCGGCACTGTGCCGGCAGATCGATCAGCTCGGGCACCTGGCCGTCGATCGGCCGGATGCGGCGGCCGCGCATGGACAGGCGCGGAATGGAATTCAGCAGGCCCTGCGTATAGGGGTGCCGGGGATCGGCGATGACCTGCCGCGTCGTGCCGGTTTCCACGACCTGGCCCGCATACATGACCATCACCCTGTCGCAATGCTCCGCCACGACGCCGAGATCGTGGGTGATGAGCACCACGCTCATGCCCAGCTCCTGCCTGATATCGGCGATGAGATCGAGAACCTGGGCCTGGATCGTGACATCGAGGGCGGTCGTCGGCTCGTCGGCGATCAGGAGCTTCGGGCGGCAGGCCAGCGCGATCGCGATCATGATGCGCTGGCGCATCCCGCCGGAGAATTCGTGCGGATAGTTGCCGAGCCGCGTCTCCGGCGACGGGATGCCGACGAGCCGCATCATCTCCACCGCGCGCTCGCGCACCGCGATCCTGCGCGCCCGGCGTTCCCGGGGCAACGTCCCGTCATGGGCGTGGAGAACCTCCGTGAGCTGCTCGCCCACGGTGAGCGCGGGATTGAGGGCGGTGAGCGCGTCCTGCATCGTCATGGCGATGTCGCGGCCGCGCAGAAGGCGCATTTCGGAGGGCGCCAGGCCGGTCAGCTCGCGCCCCTCGAAGCGGATGGACCCGCCCTCGATATATCCCGGCGAGCGCACGAGCCCCATGACGGAGGCGAATGTAACGCTCTTGCCGGAGCCGGACTCGCCCACAATGCCGAGGCATTCGCCCTGCCTGACATCGAGGTCGACGCCATCGACGGCGCGCACCAGGCCGTTGCGGGTCGCGAAGGCGGTCCGCAGCCCACGCACCTCCAGGAGCGGTCGGGATGCCGTGTCAGTCATTCGTGGAACCTCGGATCGAAGGCGTCGCGCAGCCCCTGGCTCGCCACGTTGATCGAAAGCACGAGCAGGAGAATGGCCAGCCCCGGAAAGGTGCTCACCCACCATGCCTCCAGGATGAAGGCGCGCCCGTCGGCCACCATGGAGCCCCAGGAGGCGGTCGGCGGCTGCACGCCGAGCCCGAGGAACGACAGGCTCGCCTCCAGGATGATCACATGAGCCATGCGGATCGTGGACACCACGATCACCGGCGACAGGATGTTCGGCATGATCTCGCGCAGCATGATGTGGCCACGCGACGCGCCGAGCGCCCGCGCGGCCTCGACATACTCGATCTCGCGGGCCGCCAGCGTCTCGCCGCGCACGACCCGGCAGGGTATGACCCATTCCTTGTAGGCGAGCGCGATGATGATGTTCTGAAGCCCTGGCCCCATCATGGCCATGAGCCCGATGGCGAAGATGAGATAGGGAAAGCCGAGCAGGATATCGACCAGGCGCGAGATCGCCACATCGACCCAGCCCCTGAGATAGCCCGCGGCCAGACCGGCCATGATCCCGACGGTGGTGGCGAGCAGGATGACGGCGGCGCCGATGAAGATCGAAACCCGCGCGCCATAGATGATGCGCGAGAGGATGTCCCGGCCGAGCCCGTCGCAGCCGAGCGGATAGGCCCAGTCGCCGCCCGCCATCCAGACCGGTGGCTGGAGGCGCCGGAACAGGTCCGTCTCGTTGGGGTCCTGCGGTGCGATCAGCGGGGCGAAGACCGCCAGCACGACGAAGATGCCCACGACCGCCGCGGCCGCGAGGGCCATGCGGTTCCCGGCGAAATTGCCGAGATTTCTCAAGAAGGGGGATTCCCGCCGGTCGGACACGGCCGCCGCCCCGCCGGCATTGTCGGCAGCCGCGCTCATAGCTTCACCCTCGGATTGAGCGTTGTGTAGAGAATGTCGGCGACGAAGTTCAACATGACATAGGTGAGCGCGTAGAGCAGAACGGCCGCCTGCACGAGCGGATAGTTCCTGAGGAAGATGCTCTCCACCACGAGGCGGCCGAGGCCCGGCCAGCCGAACACGGTCTCCACGATCATGTTTCCGCCGAGCAGGGACCCGGTCTCGATCGCGGCGACGGAGACCGTCGGGATCAGCGCATTCTTGAGGGCGTGGCGAAACAGGATGCGATGCCGGCTCAGCCCCTTCGCCTCGGCGAAGACGACGTAGTCGGACCGCATCACCTCCAGCATCGACGTGCGCGTCACCCGCATCAGGATCGCCGTCATGGGCAGGCCCAGCGTGATCGCCGGCAGAACGACATGGGACAGCGCGTCGAGGAACGCGTCGAACCGGCCCTGGATCAGCGTGTCGATCAGCAGGAAATGCGTGATCGGCTGGACTTCGCTGGAAAACCCGATGCGGCCCGAGACCGGAAGGACGTGGAGATGCACCGCGAACAACATCAAGAGCAGGATGCCGAACCAGAACCCCGGCAGGGAGACGCCGAGAAGCGAGCCCACCGTGGCCAGCCGGTCGAGGATCGTGTTCTTCCGGACCGCGGCCAGAACGCCGAGCGGAATGGCCGTGACCAACGCCAGAAGCAGGGCCACCAGGCTCAGCTCGACGGTCGCGGGCAGGCGTTCGGCGATGACGTCCATCACCGGCCTGCGGTGATAGAAGCTCAGGCCGAAATTCCCGGTGACGGCATTGCCGAGGAACGTCGCGAACCGCTCGTGAAGAGGCAGATCGAGGCCGAGATCCTGCCTCAGCAGGCTTTCCTCCTGCGCCGTGACGTTCTGGTCGCCGATCATGATCTCGACCGGGTCGCCCGGGGTCAGCGCCATCATCAGGAAGACGATCACGCTGACGCCGAGGAGAACGGGCACGAGTTGCAGCAGGCGCTCGACGAGCTTGCCCATAGGCATGGCAGGCGCTCCGGTGGCTCGGGGTGTCAGTCGACGCAGGCGTCGTGGAGATTGATGCGGCTGTCGGGGCTGGGTTTCCAGCCCTTCAGGCGCTTGGAAACACCGTAAATGTCCTGCGGCACCCACAGATAGAGATAGGGCAGGTCCTCGTTCACGATCGCCTCGGCCTTTCGGTAGAGCGCGGCGCGCCTTTCGGTGTCGGCCTCCACGCCCGCCTCGTCGAGGATCTGGTCGAGCGCGGGATTGGAGTAGCCGGCGGAGTTGCCGCGGTCATTCGTGCGGTGGGTCGGCACGAAGATGCCATAGGGATCGAGCGAGCCGTTGCCCCATGAGGTGAAGTACATGTCGCCGGTCTTCTCCCCGCCCCGCGTGCGCCACTTGCTGGACAGCTGCGACCCTTCGCCGACCACGACCGTGGTGCGGAAGCCGGCCTTGGTCAGCAGGGAGGCCACAGCCTCCGCGACGTCCTTGTAGCCCCCTTCCGTGTCGAGCTGGAGATCGACGCCGTCCGGATAGCCCGCCTCCGCCAGCATCGCGCGCGCAAGCTCCGGATCGTACTCGTACACGGTCAGCTCGCGATTGTGCCCGAACGCGTCGGGGCTGAGGATCCCCTCGACGGCAACGGCGTTGCCGGCGAGGATACGGTCGATGATGAGGTCCTTGTCGATGGCGTGCATGGCCGCCTGGCGGACCTTCGGATCGTCGAAGATGTCGCCCTGGGTGTTGAGGGCGACGAAGAAGCTTCGCGTCCCGTTCGCGGTCACCACATCGGTGCCGGGATTGTTCTTCACCTGGGCGACGGAATGGGCCGGCAGGTCGTTGATGATGTCCACATCGCCGGCAAGCAGCGCGGCCACCCGCGAGGCGTTTTCGGGTATCACCTTGAAGATCACCCGGTCCACGCAGGCCTTGCCGACCGGCGCGATGTCGCCGGCACCGCCATAATAGCCGTCGAACCGTTCCATGATGACGGAGTCGCCCCGTCGCCAGTCGACGAGCCTGAACGGCCCCGTTCCGTTGACCTGCGTGGCCAGACCGTCGGTTCCGACCTTCTCCACGAACGCCTTGGAGACGACCTCCTGAAACGGCAGCATGGCGGGCAGAATGGGCCAGGGCTCGCCGAGATGGATGCGGATCGTCCGGTCGTCGACGATCTCGACGTCCTCGACCGGCCCGAGGAGGCTCTTGCGCGGGCTGGTCCGGCCATCCATCGCCCCTTCCACCGTGATGCGGTCGAGGGTGAACTTGACGTCCTCCGCCGTCAGTTCGGAGCCGTCGTGAAACGTCACGCCCTTGCGCAGCGTGAACTCGTAGACGGTCGGCGAGATCTGCCGGAAGCTCTCGGCGAGCTCGGGAACCACCGTCATGTCGCCATCCCTCGTCAGGATGCCGTCATACATGTTGCGCAGGATCGTCTCCGTCTCCCGCTTGCGGTGGTTGGCCGGGTCGAGCGTATCGGCATCGTTCGTGAAGCCGACCCTGATCTCGGATGCCTGCGTCAGCGCGGCCGGCGCGGCAATCGCCATGGCGGTGGCGAGTGCAAGCAGCTTTGTGAACCTCATTGCAACCTCCGGGTATATGGGGCTTCCGCTTGTCCGTGAGCTGGCGAGCGCGGGTACAGGCCTCGATCCGCAAGACCCGTGCCAATCCGATTCCCGGCGCAGCCGTTTGGGATTCGAAAGACATATCAATATGTTGGGGAAACCGGAAAAAATCTTCGCGGCGGCGCGGATATGACGCGCGCGAAATTCACGCGATATGCGTGCGATCCACCCGCATGGACCGGCGCCGTCCGCGCGCCGGACCGGATCGGATCTAAGGCGCGCGTCCCATGTCGCGCGGCCGGAAGATCGCCGGATGCGCCCCCTTGCGCGCCCACCCTTCGTCGCCCGGACCTCAAACACAGACTTAGACTAGATCTAAACTATTGATGTTGCAGGATTTTTGCGATTGCGCTATCAGAATCCGGCTTGACGTCACGCCGCGCTCTCAAGGCGCAAGGCCGTTTGTTCTTCTGCACAGCACCGACGATGCTCGCGCCCTTGAACACAGTCTTCCTCCTGCATCGCCGGTCGTTGATGTGGAGCGTTATGCGGATCGTCCGCGACCGGCAGACCGCGGAGGATCTGGCGCAGGAGACCTATCTGCGGGCGCGAAAGGCCATCGAGACGGGCCCGATCGAGCATATCGAGGCGTTCCTGCACCGAACCGCGCGCAATCTGGCGCTCGATCATCTCCGGCGCCGAAAGACGCAGGGCGAGATCGAGACGGCCGGGCCTGGCGCGAACGACGTTTGCGACGTCCCCGCCGACATCCCGTCCCTGGAGGACGTGGTCATCGAGCGCGAGCGGCTGGAGATCTTCCGCAAGGCGCTCGCCGGCCTGCCCGAGCGGGCCCAGACGGTCATCGTGCTCAGTCGCATCGAGGAATGGTCGAACCGAAGGATCGCGGCCTGGCTGGGCGTGTCGGAGAGGACCGTCTTCAACGATCTCAAGCTGGCGATGGCCCATTGCCGCGAGGCGCTCGCCCGGGCCGGCCGGGAGTGATCCCGCCCAAATTGCATTCTCCGGCCCCTGAGACTCTTTTCCGGATTCCAGTGCGTGAAACGTCTCAGGTATAATAAGAAGCCGCGACGCAATGACCGACGGACGGCTGAAGTGGGACGACAAGCGCCAGACCGGGCACAGCCCGACGACGGCTTCACGCATGACGATCCGGTCGTCGACGAGGCGCTCGAATGGTTCGCCCATCTGCGCGGCGCATCGCCCGACGCGGCGCGGCAAGCGGAATTCGACGCCTGGCTCCGCCGCGACCCGCGCCATGCCGAGGAATTCCGCAATCTCGAGGCGATCTGGGGCTCCGCCGCCTTCGGCAAGGCTGCCGACAGCCTTCACGCCGCTGGCCGCCCGGCAGGCGGGCGGGCGCGCCGGCAGCTCATCGGGACCGGCTGGGCCGGAAGGCTGTCCGCCGCCGCGGCCGTCCTGCTCGTCGCTCTTGCGACATGGCAATTGCCTCCCGCCGTGCTGCGCTGGCAGGCCGACTATCTGACGCAGACGGGGCGGCAATCCACCATCGCGCTGCCGGACGGCTCGACCATGATCCTCAACACCGCCTCCGCGGTGGCGGTCGATTTCGCGGACGGGCGGAGAGAGGTGCGGCTCCTTCAGGGCGAAGCCTTCTTCGATGTGCTGCGCGACCCCGACCATCCGTTCCGGGTCGCCGGCGAATATGGCGAGGTCGAGGTCAGGGGCACCGCCTTCTCGGTGCGCACCGACGAGGACCGCGATCGCATCGTGCTCGAGCGGGGACGCGTCGATGTCAGCCGGCTCGCCGACCGGGCGGAGCATGTCGCACTCGAGCCGGACCAGATGGTGGTGGCGACGGACACGGCACTGTCGGCGGCGACATCGATCGACACGGCGCGTGCCCTTGCCTGGCGCGAGGGCCGTATCGTCTTCGAGAACCGGCCGCTCTCGCAGGTGATCGACGAGCTCCGCCGTTACCATGCGGGCCCGATCCTGGTCATGGACAGTCGCCTCGACCGCCTCGCCATTACCGGAAATTACCGCCTCGACGACATAGACGGCGCCGTGCGCACCATTGCCGACGCCGCGGGCCTCGCAATGACCCGTCTCCCGGGCGGAATCGTCATTCTCCGCTGACGCCTTCAGCCGATTTTTCCGACTCCATCCCACCGAAACGTCTCGTCTAGGAGGGCCCGTGATCCGGCGCGGTGCCGGCCGGAGCCCTCGATGTCGAAAGAGGAGGCTTTTCGGTCATGGGAAGACGGGCTGGGGCGACACGCGTCGGGATCATCGCGGCGGGAGCGGGGAAGAGGACGCGGCATCCGGCGGCGGTTCTGCTGGCATCGGCCGCGCTGTGCTGTGCCGGCATCGCCTCCAGCGCCACGGGATACGCGCAACCGGCGTCGCCGGCCGCGCCCTCGGGCCGAAGCGTCGGCTTCTCCATCCCGGCCCAGCCGCTTTCCTCCGCCCTCGACGCCTTCATTCGCGCCACCGGATGGCAGATCAGCTATCCCTCGGCGCTCGCGCGCGGAAGACGGTCGAACGCGGTGGTGGGGACCATGGCCCCCGCACAGGCGCTGCAGCGGCTGGTCGCCGGAACGGGCCTTGAGGTGCGGATCGGTGCGGCGGGCTCCGCCGCGCTGGTCGATCCCGGACGCCTGCCCGCGAATGTCAGCGACAATGGCTCCACGGTTCTCGATGCGATCACCGTGTCGAGCGGGCCCGGAGACGTTCTGGCGGACACGCCCTACGAGACGCCCGGCTCCACCGCCTATATCTCCGCCGAACAGATCGAGCGCGTGCCGCCGAGTTCACCCGGCGACATGTTCGATGTGACCCCGGGCGTGATCGCGTCCGGCAACCGGGTCGGCCCGTCGATGAACCTCAATATCCGCGGCTTGCAGGGCCAGGACCGCGTCAATGTGATGGTCGACGGCACGCGCCAGTCCAACAACTCCTATCGCGGCTATCAGGGCAGCCGGAACGAGGTCTATGTCGATCCGGATTTTCTGGGCGGCATCGAGATCACGAAGGGCCCGCTTGGCGGCGCGGGCGGCATCGGCGCCATGGGCGGCGTCGTGAACATGCGCACCATCGAGGCCGGCGATATCGTGAGGGACGGCGAGACATACGGCGTCCGCGTCAAGGGCAGCCTGGCCGACAACTCGATCAGCCCGCCCGAGGCCGGCACCCGGGAGATCCGCGAGCGGGACTGGGAGGACACGCTCGCTAAGGCCTGGTCGGGCAACATCGTCGCGGCGACGACGCAGGAGAACTACGACCTTCTGTTCGGTTTCTCGCGCAGGAAAACCGGCAACTATTTCGCCGGCCGGAACGGCAGGGAGACATATGTGGACACCCGCCCGAGAACGCCGCGGGAGACGAAGTTCTCGCCATTCGGCCCCGGCGGCGAGGTGCTCGGCACCTCGCAGGACGTGACCTCCTTCATCGCCAAGGGTGCCCTGAGATGGGGCGACGGCCATGAGCTGGAGCTCGGCTATATCCTGTACAACAACGAATATGGCGAGCTGAACGAAACGCTCCTCGCCTTCTCCGTCGGCTCTGGGATCGTCATTCCCGTCTCCCAGCCGCAAATACAGGAGACGACGACCCATACGCTGCGCGCGCGATACAGCTACGATCCGAGCGGCAACGACCTGATCGGGCTCAAGGCCAATCTGTGGGGGACCGACGTCGATACGGAGACGCATGGAGAGGATTTCGAGAGAAGCGTGCGCACCTATGGCGGCGATATCTCCAACCGCGCCCTGATCGACACCACCTTCGGCCGGTTCTCCGTCACCACCGGCGCGGAGACGGTGTTCGAGCACGCCAAGGCCGACAATGCCGGCGTGGACAACGACCTGCTCAGCCCGCTGAGCGAACCCAAGGGCCGGCGCACGATGGCCGGCGGCTTCGGCGAGGCGCAATGGGAGATGACCCGCTGGCTGACACTGGAGGGGAGCCTGCGCTACGACTATTACCGCGCCGATCCCGACAATTCGGACTTTCCCAACAAGAAGGGTGGCCGGCTCAGCCCGTCGGCCAGCATTACCATCACACCCTATGAGGGGCTCCAGATATTCGGCGCCTATACGGAAGGCTGGCGCCCGCCGAGCCTGCGCGAGACCTCCGCCGGCCTGGAGAACGGCTATCTCGTTCCCAATCCCGATCTGGACCCGGAGACCTCCCGGAACTTCGAGTTCGGCGTGAACCTGTTGCGCAACGATGTGTTCCTCGACGGCGACAATCTGCGTTTCAAGGCCGTCAGGTTCTCCAACAACTACGAGGACTACATCGCCCGGGCGCGCCTGCCGTTCGGCGGCGCCCGATACACGTGGATCAACATCGACCGCGCGAAGTTCAGGGGGTATGAGCTGTCCGCGGCCTACGATGCCGGGTTCGCCTTCGTGGAAGCGGGGTTCACCAAATATGACAAGGTGGAGTTCTGCCAGTCCGGCGTCTGCAGCCTGGACGGGATCGGGACGGATTACGGCATCCAGAACATGCCCCCCAAATATTCCGGCCATGTCACCGCGGGCGTCCGGCTGCTCGACCGGCGCCTCACGCTGGGCGGACAGGCCTATTATTTCGGGAAGAGATACGGCGGATACGACCAGGCGCCGGGGGCCTTCGTCCAGCCTGTCTACTATACCGCCAATACGATCTTCGACATCTTCGCCGGCTACGAGATCAACCAGCATGCGAGGCTCGACTTCAGCATCGAGAACCTCACCGATCGCTACTATCTCGACCCTCTCTCCACCGGTGTCGTCCCCTCGCCCGGCCGCACCGCGCGGCTTTCCTTCACCGCGCGCTTCTAGGGTGCTTTCAGGAAAAGTGGAGACCACTTTTCCGGTTCGGGATCGCGCGATCTAGTGTATTTCCGGCTCGGGTACCGGCGCACGGGTGGCCAGGATGTCGAAATCGCAGCCCTCGTTGGCCTGGCCGATATGGTCCTGGAAGATCGCGCCCCAGCCGCGCCGATAGTGGGGCTCGGGCGGGCGCCAGGCTTCGCGGCGGCGGGCGAGCTCGTCCTCCTCCACGCAGAGGTCCAGCGTGCGGGCCTCCACATCGACGGCGATCTCGTCGCCCGTCCTGGCAAACGCCAGCGGACCGCCGACCCACGCCTCCGGCGCCACATGCAGGATGCAGGCGCCGTAGGAGGTGCCGCTCATGCGGGCATCGGAGATGCGCAGCATGTCGCGCAAGCCCTGCCGCACGAGCTTTCGCGGAATGGGCAGCATGCCCCATTCCGGCATGCCCGGCCCGCCCTGCGGCCCGGCATTCTGCAGCACGAGCACATGGTCGGGCGTGACCTCCAGCCCCTCGTCCTCCACCGCCTTCGCCATGGCGTCGTAATTGGGGAAGACGATGGCAGGCCCGCGATGCCGGAGCAGGTCGGAGCGCGCCGCGGCAGGCTTCATCACCGCGCCGTCGGGGGCGAGATTGCCATAGAGGACCGCCGTCGCGCCGCCGGCGAAGACCGGGTTGTCGGGCCCGCGGATCACATCCGCGTTGTAGACCTCCGCACCTTTAAGGATCTCGCGCCAGGTCCGGTCCGCGACCGTGCGGCAGTCCATGTGGAGATGCTCGCGCAGGTTCCCCATGAGCGCGCGCAAACCGCCGGCATACCAGAAATCCTCCATCAGATAGGCCCCGCTCGGGCGCACATTGGCGAGCACCGGCACCTCTCGCGACACCGCGTCGAAGGCCGTCAGGTCCAGCGGCAGGCCGGCGCGGCGCGCAAGCGCGATCAGATGCACGATGACATTGGTCGAGCCGCCCATGGCGTTGTGCACGACCATGGCGTTGTGGAGCGCCTCCGGCGACAGGATCGTCTCCGGCGTCACGTCCTGCCAGACCATCTCCACGATGCGCCGGCCCGACGCCGTCGCCATGCGGGAATGGTTGGCGTCCGCGGCGGGGATCGACGACGCGTTGGGCAGCGTGAAGCCGAGGGCCTCCGCGACCGCCATCATGGAGGCCGCCGTGCCCATGGTCATGCAGGTCCCGTAGGAGCGCGCGATGCCGCTCTCGATCTCGTCCCAGTCCTCTTCGGTGATGTTGCCGGCGCGCAGCTCGTCCCAGTATTTCCAGCTGTCCGATCCCGAGCCCAGCACCTGGCCCCGCCAGTTGCCGCGCAGCATCGGCCCCGCCGGCACGAAGAGCGCCGGCAGCCCCATGGAGATCGCCCCCATGAGCAGCCCCGGCGTGGTCTTGTCGCAACCGCCGAGCAGGATCGCCCCGTCCACCGGGTGGCTCCTGAGCAGCTCCTCCACCTCCATGGCGAGGAAGTTGCGATAGAGCATGGTGGTCGGCTTGACGAAGGGCTCCGACAGGCTCATCGCCGGCAGCTCGATGGGGAAGCCGCCCGCCTGCCAGACACCGCGCTTCACCTCTTCCGCACGCAAGCGCAGATGGGCGTGGCACTGGTTGATGTCCGACCAGGTATTGACGATGGCGATGACGGGCTTGCCGGCGAAGTCGGCCCGGTCGTAGCCCATCTGCTTCAGCCTGGAGCGATGGCCGAAGGCGCGAAGGTCATGCACGCCCAGCCAGCGGTGGCTGCGCAGCTCTTCAGGGGTCTTCATCGGCTGGCGTGTCCCGCTGTTGTCCTTGTCACTGGTCCCCTCCCGACGCCTGCTGCGGCTCCCGGGAGGCCGCGATCCGCCGCACACCGTAGTCGACCAGCACGCCGCCGATGGCGAGCGCCGCGCCGACCGCGTCGGTCACAAGGCCCGGCTTGATCAGCACGAAGGCCGCGCCCACGAACATCAGCCTCGGCAGCCATGAGAGCGGCCCGACGAGATAGCCCTGGAGCCCCACGCTCAGGAACGCGATGCCGCAGAAGGAGGTCACCACCGACAGGAGCACGGTCGTCCAGTCGCCGATCAGCAGGAGCGACGGTCCGAAGACGAACATGAACGGGATGATATAGCCCGGCAGCGCGAGCTTCACCGCCGTCACGCTGGTGTCCCAGATGGGTGAGCGGGCGATGCCGCAGGCCGCATAGACGGCAATCGCCACGGGTGGCGTGATCGCCGACAGGATGGCGAAGTAGAGCACGAAGAGATGCGCCGCCTCGACCTGCACGCCGAGCCGCACGAGCGCCGGCACGAGGAGGGCGACCTGCACGATATAGGCCGGCGTCGTCGGCATACCCATGCCGAGCACGATGCCGGCGACCATGGTGAGGATGAGCGCCAGGACCAGAGAATCCTGCGACACCGCCTTCACGATGCCGGTGAAGGTGAGCCCGAGCCCGGTCTGCGCGATCACGCCGATGACGATGCCGGCCGTCGCGCAGGCCATGGCGACGATCACCGCGTTCCGCGCGCCGTCGGCAAGCGATTCCACGATCCGGCCGAACGTCACCTCCTTGCGCGTCCCCTTGCGCAGCAGCGCGAGCGGAACGACGGAGAGAATGCCGCACAGCGCGGAGAACTGGGCGGAATAGCCCCATAGAAGGGCGCCGACGATGACGACGATCGGCCCGAAGAGATGCCCGCGCTCGACCAGCACCTCCTTCAGCCGCGGCAGGTCGGCCCGGGGCAGGCCCTTCATGCCCAGCCGGCGCGCCTCCAGATGCACCGCGAGGAAGACGGCGAAATAGTAGAGCACGGCGGGCAGGATGGCGAAGCTCGCGACGGTGAGATAGCTGACACCGAGGAATTCCGCCATGACGAAGGCGGCCGCCCCCATGATCGGCGGCATGATCTGCCCGCCCGTCGAGGCCACCGCCTCCACCGCCCCGGCGAAGGCCGGCCGGTAGCCGATGCGTTTCATGAGCGGAATCGTGAAGGCGCCGGTCGTCATGACATTGGCGACCGCCGATCCCGAGATCGAGCCGAAGATTCCGGAGGAGACCACCGCGACCTTGGCCGGCCCGCCGGAACTGTGGCCGGTCAGCGCGAGCGCGAAATCCATGAACAGCCGTCCGACCCCCATGCGTTCGCACAGCGCGCCGAACATCACGAACAGCACCACATAGGTGGCCGACACCTGCACGGGAATGCCGAACAGGGCGTCGGTGGTCATGTACTGGTATTCGAGCAGCCGGACGGGGTCTATCGACGTGAAGGCGAGCTGATAGGCCAGGAATATGATCGCGGTGATCGGGAGGATGGGCCCAATGGCGCGCCTCGTCCCCTCCAGCACGACCATCATCATCAGCACGGCGAAGAAGATATCGCTCGAGCTGACCGGCCCGACATAGGCCATGCGGGTGTTGAAATAGGTCTGCTCGATGATCGGATAGGCGGTCGCGGCGAGCGCGCCGGCCACCATCGCCCAATCGATCACGCCGGGCCGGTCGTGGCGGCCACCGGAGCGCGCGGGCAGGGACATGAAGACCAGCACCAGCGCGAAGCCGAGATGCGCGGAGCGCAGGGTGAAGGCGTTGGGCGGCCCGAAAAAGGCGATGTAAAGATGAAAGAGGCTCATCGACACGGCGACCGCCGTGATCAGCCTCCTGCTCCAGACCTCATAGGGCGACTTCGCCTCTGCGACGTCCTCTGCCATGGTATCTCCCGTCCCGACAGAGCAATGCGCACAGTCGGGGCCGGACGTCGGAACGCCCGGCCCCGGCCGGATCACATCGCGCCGTGCTCCTTGTAGAAGAGCTTGGCGCCTTCATGCATCGGCACGCCGTTGTCCTGCGCCATCTTCTCCACCGTCAGGCCCTTCATGGCCCCGGCAATGGCCTGCAGGTCGCCGACGTTCTTCCACATCACCTCCAGCAGGCCCTTCACGACCTCCGGGTCGAGATCGCAGCGCGCCACGAGATGGGTGGCATAGCCGACCACCTGGACATCCTCGTCCTGGTTGGGATAGGAGCCGCCGGGCACCGTCAGGCCGGCGAAGCCCGGATTGCGCTCGCGCATCTGGGCGATGAACTCGTCGTCCAGCGGCACGAGCTGGATCTTGCGCGAATTGGCGAGATCCATGATCGAGGACGCCGGAACGGTGGTGCCGAGCGTGAAGATGTCGGCATTGCCGTCCTGCATCAGCGACACGCCGTCGGAATAGGACACGTAATCGACCGAATCCATGTCGTCATAGGACATGCCACCCACATCGAGCACCGTGCGGATCACCTGCTCGGCGGTGTTGCCGACGGGCTGGGTCACGAGGCGGCGCCCCTTGAAGTCCGCCACGCTGTCGACGCCATCGCCGTCAATGGTGATCATCTGGAAGTACTGCGGATAGAGCGTCGCGAGATTGCAGACATTGTCGGCCTTGCCGTCGAACGGCTTGCGGCCGTTCACGGCATCCACCGTCGAGATCGAGTTGCCGAAGCCGAGATCGGCCTGGCCGCCCTGCACGCCCTGGATATTGGCGACGCCGCCGCCGGGCATGACGATGATGTTGGTGCCGATCTCGTTGGCCGCCATGTTCTGGATCGCGCCGCCGAGCGGATACCACGACCCGCCCTGCGGGCCGGTCATGAAGCGGAGCTGCTGGGCGTCCGCCCCGCTCGCCGTGCCGAGGCCGACGGCCACGGCCATTGCAAACAGAAGAGATTTCTTCATTCTGGAATCCTCCCTAAGTCGTTTCCAAACCCATGATGCGGACGGCCCGGCGGTCAGCCGGTACCGAGCTGCATTTCCGTCTCGTTCCCGGCATCCAGCACGAACGGCGCGCCCGCCTCCGACGCGATCTCGCGCAGCCGGGACACAAGGCTTGCCGTCAGCGGTATGCCGTTCGTCCGCCGTTCTTCCTCGCGGCGGTATTCGGGATCTCCGGGAACCTGGACCGGCTGCGATGTATCAACCGGCTCGCTTGCGCGCAAGGCGTTCACGAAGCTGTCCAGATCCTCCTCGAAGCCGCCCTCCGGCCGGAACAGGGCCGGGTCGAGCGCGAGGAAGAAGTGTCCGACATCGTGGCGCTCCTGGGCCTCGGGCCGGATCGGGGCGAAGGTCGCGCCCGCCAGGACGGTGGAGAGCACCTCCACCATCGCCGCGAGCCCGTAACCCTTGTGGCCGCCACGCTCCTCCTCGCCGCCGAGCGGCGACAGGCGCGGATCGGCGAGCGCGCGGTCGGGATCCGTCTCCCAGCCGCCCTCGCGGTCCTGCGACCAGCCCTCCGGCAGCGGAAGGCCGGAGAATTTCTTCACCCGCATCTTGCCGATGGCCGCCGTGGAGGTCGCCATGTCCAGAACGAATGGACGATTGTTGCGGCCGGGCGCGGCGAAGGCGATCGGGTTCGTGCCGAGCATCGGCTCGCGCCCGCGCGTCGGCACGATGGAGGGCCGCCAGACGGCAGTGGTGCAGAACCCCACCTGCCCGCCCGCCGCGATGCGCCGGACATAGGGGCCCGCCGCGCCGAAATGATGGGAGTTGCGCACCGCGACCGCGCCGACGCCGAACGCCGCCGCCTTGCGCATGGCCAGCTCCGTCGCCCTGAGCGAGACCAGATGGCCGAAGCCCCCGCCGCCGTCCAGCACGGCAATCGCGGCACGGTCGACCACGGTCGCGATCTCCGGGTCCGGCACGATGCGGCCGGCGGCCATCTGGACCCGGTAGAAGTCGAGCAGCGACACGCCATGGCTGTCAATGCCGGCAAGATTGGCCTCGACAAGCAGTTGCGCGGCCGCCTCCGCCTGCTCCCGGGGCAGCCCCCAGGCATCGAGGATGGCAAGGATCTGCCGCTTCAGCACCTCGGCGGAAACGGTATGTATCTGTGGCTCGCTCATTGTCGCCTGGCCCCGTCAGGCCGCGTCGGCAAGGCTGGCATCGAGCGCGGCCAGCTCCCTGGCCGCGGGCTCGACCCGCGCGCGCTCGTCGCCGGACAGGTTGGACAGCATGGGCAGCATCGGCCCCATATCCGCGATGCCGGCCAGCGTCACCGCGTCGTGCAGCACGCGGATCGGGCTGATGCCGTCGCGCAGGTCCTCGAGCGGCAGGAAGCGCTCGCGGATCGCCTCCGCCTCGGCCACGTCGCCGCGCTTGAGCGCATGGAGCAGCGCGGTGGAGCTGCGCGGCGCCACGCAGACGGAGCCGGAGGTGAAGGCCGTGAGGCCGAACTGCGTCACATGGGTGATCGCCGGGCGTTCGCCGATGCCGCTGATCACCATCTCCGGATCGACCTTCTGGAGGATGTCCGACAGGAGCGCATCCTTCGACGGGTCCTCGCGCACCACGGCGTATTTCATGGCGCAGACGAGCCCGTCATCGGCGAGCTTGCCGGCGAGCTCCGGTGTGATGTAGCCCTCGGTCTTCACATAGAGGACGATGGGCTTGCCGTAGCGCTCCGCGAAGCGGCGCACGCCGGTCGCCACGCCGTCGGGCGTCGCCGGGAAGTTGAGCGGCAGCACCATGACGGTCGGGAAGGCGTCGTGCTCCCTGAGCACCGCCACCTGATCCATCGCGCGGCCATAGTCCGGCCCGACAGAGGGGATGACCCAGCTATCGGCTCCGGCCTTGTCCTGCAGCATGCCGAGCGTCTCGGCGAACTGGGCGAGATCGATATTGTAGAAATTGGCGTTTCCGCCATACATGAGCGTCGTGACGCCCCCCGCCTCCAGATAGCGGATGAGCGCGGCATTGGCCTCCACATCGAGGCTCAGATCGGCATTGCGGGCAAGCGGCGGCACGGAGAGAACCGAGCGCGCGAGGTCGGCACGCTCAACGGCTGTCGTCTTCACTGGACATCCCCCTGTCAAAGAGTCCGGTCATCGTTCCGCGGTGGTCCCGCGTGTGTCGTGCCGGTAGGCGACCATGACAGCGCAAAGTTGTCAAGCAGACTTACAAGTTGATTTCTTTGATTGCCTCCGCCGCCGGCTGCGCCTAGGCTGTCGCCCATGACGCGGGACAAGATGACGCAGCACGCCACGCTGGCGCACATGCCTCCGGCCGACGACGACGATGCGGCCCATTCCGGCCTTCTGCTGCGCCAGTCCCGGCTGACGGACCAGGTCTACGAGCTGCTTCTCCTGGAGATCGCCCGCGGTGCCTATGTCATCGGCGAACGGCTGCCCTCCGAACCGCAGCTGTGCACGGAATTCGGCGTGTCGCGGCCGGTCATCCGCGAGGCGCTCGCCCGCCTGCGCGCCGACGACATCGTGCGCAGCCGGCGCGGGTCGGGCACCTATGTGGTGCGCGAGCCGAGCCACGATTTCGCCGCCCTCGCCCCCTCCGGCGCGCTGGCGGAGATCCAGCGCGCCAACGAGTTCCGCATCGGCATGGAGACGGAGGCCGCCGCACTCGCCGCCATCAGGCGCAACGCCGACGACCTCAAGGCCATGGAGGCGGCCAACGGGGCCGTCGCCGCCGCGCTGGAGGCCGACGAGGTCGGCGCGGAGGCCGATCTGGACTTCCACCGCGCCGTGGCGCTCGCCACCCGCAACCACCTGTTCGTTCAGGGCATCCAGATGCTGAGCGCGCCGATCCTCACCTCCATCACGGTCGCCCGCCGGCTCAAGCAGATCGGCAATCGCGACCGGCTGAACGAGGTGCTCGCCGAGCACGAGGAGGTGCTTGCCGCGATCCGCGTGCAGGATGCCGAGACCGCCCGCAAGGCCATGCACGCCCACATGACGAAATCGCGCGACCGCATGCACGGTTTCATGACAGACTGACCCCCTTCATCCCAGCCCAGAGGAGCTTCCCGCATGCCGCAGGAAATAGCCATGCTTGCGTCCGTCTTCGGCCAGGTCCCCGGACTGCTGGACGAGTTCCGGAAGCATTTCACCGTCCATCTCATGAACAAGCCGGAGCTGTTCGACCCCGAGGCCGCCAGGCGGGTGCGCGCCATCGCGACCTCGGGCGGCGTCGGCGCCGATGCCAGCGTCTATGACCGCTTTCCCGCAGCCGAGATCGTGGCGAGCTTCGGCGTCGGCTACGATCAGGTCGACGTCGCGGAAGCCGAGCGGCGCGGCCTGAAGGTCACCAACACGCCGGGCGTGCTGACCGAGGACGTCGCGGACCTCGCCATCGCGCTGCTCCTCGCCGTCTCCCGCGACATCGTGGTGGGCGACGCCCATGCGCGCAGCGGCGACTGGGCGGCGAAGGGCCCCATGCCCCTGAAGCGCAAGGTGTCGGGCAAGCGCGCCGGCATTGTGGGGCTCGGCGGCATCGGACAGGACATCGCCCGGCGCGCGGCGGCCTTCAACATGGACATCGCCTGGACCGGCCCGCGCCCCAAGCCCGACCAGCCCTATGAGTACATTCCCGATCCGGTGGCCCTGGCGGAGCGCTCCGACGTGCTCTTCGTCTCCTGCGTCGGGGGCCCGGAGACGCGCCATCTCGTCAATACCGAGGTACTGAAGGCGCTCGGGCCGGAGGGCATCCTCGTCAATGTCTCACGCGGCTCCGTGGTCGACGAAGACGCGCTGATCGCCGCCCTTCGCGCCGACGGGCTCTACGGGGCGGGCCTCGACGTGTTCGAGAACGAGCCGGAGATCCCGCAAGCCCTCAAGGACGACCGCCGCGTCGTGCTCCACCCGCATCACGCATCCGGCACGACGGAGACCCGGCGCGCCATGGGCCTTCTGGTGCTCGACAATCTGCGCGCCCATTTCGACGGCCGCCCCCTGCCGACGCCCGTCGTCGGCTAGAGTTTGCAATCAAACGGCCCCGGCTGAGCTCCCCCCACCCGGCCCACCCGGGGATCATGATTTCATGGGTGGTCGGGTGGGGGAGCGGGCCGGTGCAGTCTGACCGGACAGGACCTACCCCCAGACGGTGTGCCTGAGGCCCATCAGGATCAGGATGACGATGACCGACATGCCGATGCCGTAGGCCGCGTTCCACCGCCAGGCGACCGTCCAGACCGGCAGGGAGAGCTGCCGGCCCATATAGAGCGCCGTGCCGGAAAAGGGCGAGACCACCGTGGCGAGCCCCCAGCTCGCCACCATGCAGAGCGCCACGATCTCGGCGGGAAGCCCCAGCACGGCCGGCGGCAGGGCCTCCCCGATCACGATCACGGGGATGACCGGGTGGAGACCGATCAGCCCGAGGGCGACACTGACGCCGATGATCATCGCGATGGCGCCGTCGCCCGTGGGGATCGCCGTGGCGATGTCGGGGTGGCCGATCATGGCCGACACGCCCGTGCCGAAGAGGCTCGCCCCGGTGAACAGCAGCACCTCGCTGCGCAGCGACGGCAGGTCGAGCAGGAGCTGGGGCATCAGGCGGCCGGGCCCCGTGCCCGTACGCCCGGCGAGCAGGAACAGCCAGATCAACGCATGAACGGGCGCGACGATGCCGATCGCGACCGGGGTCGACAGCCCCGCCGTCCCGGAGAGCGCCAGGATCGGCACGACGAGGCTCAGGAAGATCGTCAGCGCGCCGAGCCAGGCGCGGCGGTTGGCCGGCGGCGGCGGCGCAGGCGCACGCACGCCGGACCGGGTCAGCCGGTCGAGCCCCCAGGCCACGAGGATCATCGTCGCGGAGAGCATCATGCCGAACGGAGCGAAATCGAACCAGGACAGCTCCGGCAGGATGCTCAGCACCACCGCCGTCGACACGAAGAGCGGCGACCAGCACGACGCCGCGGAAAAGCCGCGGATCATGGCGAGCGCGAGCCGGCGCTTGAGCGCCGGGTCCGACTGGCGCGCGAGCACCGTCGCCACAAGCTGCACCCCCGCCAGGTTGAGCACGGCGCCGAAGATGTTGGAGGTGAAGGCGAGCGCCAGGAAGCGCCGCCCGGGCGGCTGCTCGACGACCTGTTGGCCGACGGCGCGCAGGGCCGGGCTTTCGAGCGCGGCAACCCGCAGGCAGGCGACGGCGGCGAACAGCACCAGGAACTGCAGCGCCCGCTCCACACCGCCGGTCGCGACCTCCTCCAGCGCGCCCGCCCCGTAGCCGAGCGCAAGGCCGGCGCCGCCGAGGACCAGCCCCAGACTGCGCTGCGCGGCGGGAACATGCCGGATCTCGAGCGCGAGATAGAGGGCGAGCAGCGCCGCCGCCGCCACAAAAGCGGGCCGGATCTCGCCGACCGCGGCGACGAGCGTGAGCAGGGCGAAGCCGGCATAGGCCAGCGCGGACACCCGGGACCGGCGAAGGCCGGGCGCGGTTTGCGGCGCGAGTGTGGAACGATCCATCGGGCGGAACGGATCAGGCGATCCGGAAGGACAGGTCGGGATGACGGGCGGGGTGGACAGGCCAGTTACGCATGCAAGCCTGCGCCCTGCCCGCCCCGATGTCCAGCCTCGCCGTTCATCCGCGCGGCGTGACCTCGGTGCGCTCCGGTACGAGGAAGGAGAAGTCGCAGCCCCTGTCGGCCTGCAGCACCGTGTCGGAGAAGAGCCGCGCATAGCCGCGCTCCGGCGCCGGACGGGACGCGGGCGCCCCCGCCCCGGCAGCCGCCCGGCGCGCCGCCAGCTCCTCGTCGGAAACCATGAGGTCGAGCGTGCGGCCGGGCACGTCGAGCCGGATCGTATCGCCGTCGCGCACCAGTCCGAGCGGCCCGCCTTCCGCCGATTCGGGGGTGACATGGAGCACGATGGTCCCGCTCGCCGTGCCGCTCATGCGGGCGTCGGAGATGCGCACCATGTCTGTCACCCCCTGGCGCGCGAGCTTGCGCGGAATGGGCATGTAGCCCGCCTCCGGCATGCCCGGCGCACCCTTCGGCCCCGCGCTCTGGAGGACAAGGATGTCGTCGGGCGTCACGTCGAGGTTCTCGTCGTCGACGCGACGCGCCATGTCCTCGATGGAGGTGAAGACCACCGCGCGGCCGGTGTGGGAAAGAAGGCCGGCCTCCGCCGCCGACTGCTTGATGACGGCCCCGCCCGGCGCGAGCGAGCCGCGCAGCACGGCCATGCCGCCTTCGCGATAGACCGGGTCGGAGAACGATCGCACGACGGATTGCGGCCATGGGGCGGGTGCGGCGTCGATCTCCTCGCCGAGCGTGCGCCCGGTCACCGTCAGGCAGTCGAGATGGAGCAGATGGCGGATCTCGCGCAGCACCGCGACGAGCCCGCCCGCGCGCTCCAGATCCTCCATATAATGGGTGCCGGACGGCTTGAGGTCGACAAGCACCGGCGTCTCCCGGCCGATCCTGTCGAAGGCGTCCAGATCGACCGCGATGCCGAGCCGGCCGGCCATGGCCGTCAGATGGACGATACCGTTGGTCGACCCGCCAATGGCGAGCAGCACCCGCAACGCATTCTCGAAGGCCTCCGGCGTCATGATCCGGTCGGGGTTCGGCCCGCGCCCGGCAAGGCGCACGGCTTGCGTTCCCGTCAACTCCGCGATCCGCCGCCGGCTGGAGGAGACGGCGGGGGCCGCCGCGCCGCCCGGCAGCATCATGCCAAGCGCCTCAACCACGCAGGCCATGGTGCTCGCCGTGCCCATCACGCCGCAGGTTCCCGCCGTCGGCACGAGCTGGCCGTTGACCCCGGCGATCTCGTCGGCATCGATCTCGCCGGCCCGGAAGCGGGCCCAGAAGCGGCGGCAGTCGGTGCAGGCGCCAACGCGCTCGCCGCGATGGCTGCCGGTGAGCATCGGGCCGGTGACGAGCTGGATCGCGGGCACACCGGCACTCGCCGCACCCATGAGCTGGGCCGGCACGGTCTTGTCGCAGCCGCCGATCAGTACCACCGCGTCCATGGGCTGGGCGCGGACCATCTCCTCGGTGTCCATCGCCATGAGGTTGCGCAGATACATGCTGGTGGGATGGGCGAAGGATTCGTGGATCGAGACCGTCGGGAAGGGCACCGGCAGCCCGCCCGCCAGCATCACCCCGCGCTTCACCGCCTCCACGAGATCCGGCACCGTCGCATGGCACGCATTATAGGCGCTGAAGGTGTCCGCAATGCCGACGATCGGCCGGTCGAGCGCGTCGTCCGTATAGCCGAGCCCCTTGATGAAGGCCTTGCGCAGGAAGAGCGAGAACTCCGCGTCGCCGTAGCTCGTCAGCCCCTTCTTCATGCCCTTCGGCGCGCCGTTGTCCGGACTTGTCATTCCCTGCACCTCCGCCATGGTCCGCATCTCGTTCCATCCGCACTGGAACTTTTGTCGCCAGGATTGTCAACAATATGTTTGACACGTCGTCGCACCCGTCCATAGAGTTGGCCAGACTTGAGAGAGGCAGACCGGAACAGTCAGTATGGGCGATACCGCAGCGACATTGGCCGGAGACGGGGAAGGCCTTGTCCGGCCCGACGCGCCGGCCGGATCGCTCGCGCAGGTCACCGCCACGCTGGAGGAGGATATCGTCTTCGGGCGGCTCCATCCGCGCGAGCGGCTGATCGAGGAAGGCCTCGCCGAGCGTTTCGGTGCGAAGCGCCATGTGGTCCGCCAGGCGCTGGTGGAGCTGGAGCGCCTCGGGCTCGTGGAGCGCATCCACCACCGCGGCGCCGTCGTGCGCGAATACACACCGGAAGAGGTCGAGCAGATCCACGCCGTCCGGCAGCTTCTGGAGGGCAAGGCGGCCGCGCTCATCCCCCTGCCCGTCCCGCCCGGCGCGATGGACCGGCTGGAGGCCATGCAGAGGGCCCATGCCGATGCCGTTTCCCGGGACAACCGGCGGGACGCCTTCCGCATCAACCTCGTCTTCCACAGGACGCTGTTCGCCCTGTGCGGCAATCCGTTTCTCGTGGAGGCAATCGACGACTTCGCCCAGAAGTCGCACGCCTACCGGTCGTCGGTGACCATCGCCGCATTGCGCCGGTCGACCGAGCATCACTGGCAGATCGTCGCCGCCCTTAAGACCGGCGACCGCGAGGCGCTGATCGCCCTGTGCCGGGACCATCTGGTCCCGGCCAAGGACGACTATATCGCCGCCTACCGGGCACGATATTGCGACTGAACGGCCGGGCCGGCAGGGAGGCCGGCCCGCCTGTCCCGGACGTCAGGCCATCTCGCGCAGGCCCGGCATGGCGAAGCCGCGCCGCTCCAGTTCCGCGACGAGACCGGCCTTCTGGTCCGCCGTCAGCTCGACGAGCGGCGGGCGCACGCGGGCCCAGCCGGCATCGCCGGTGAAATGGGCGACGGTCTGCTTGAGCGCCGGGATCATCGGATATTGCGCGACCGCCTGGCGGAAGTCGGTCAGCGCCTTCTGGCGTTCGTCGGCATCGCCGGCCTGCCAGTTGGCATAGAGGTCGTGGATCGCCGCCGGATTGATATTGGCGGTCGCGGAGATGCAGCCCACCCCGCCATTGCGCATATTGTCGAGCAGGAACGCCTCCGACCCGGCGAAGACGCGGAAGCCCGGGAACCGGTCGAGCATCGCCTTGGTGTTGCTCCAGTCGCCCGAGCTGTCCTTGATGCCGACCACGGTGTCGGGATAGTCCGCGGTCAGCCGCGCGATGAGCTCGAGGCTGATCGGCACCTGTGCGACCGGCGGGATGTGGTAGAGATAGATCTTCAGCCGGCTGTCGCCCACGCGCTGGATCACCTCCGAATAGTGGCGATAGAGCCCCTCGTCGGGCACGCCCTTGTAATAGAAGGGCGGCAGCATCAGGACGCCGGCACAGCCGAGCCCGACCGCATGGGCGGTGACCTCCACGGCCTCCGTCAGCGAACAGGCGCCCGTTCCGGGCATCATCCGGCCGGTATCGACACCCGCCTCGACCAGCCTCTCCAGCAGCGCCATGCGTTCCGACCCGGCCATGGAGTTGGCCTCGCTGTTGGTGCCGAAGACCGCCAGGCCGCAATTCTGCGAGAGGAGCCAGCGGCATTGCCGGATCCACCGGTCGGCGTCGGGCTTCAGGTCGTCGGTGAACGGGGTCACGACCGGCGAGAGAACGCCGGAGAGACCAGCGGAGTGCTGTGTCGTCATGGAGGTAGTCCGGTCCTTTTAGACAATGGGTCCGACCGCGTGGTACGGATCGGCGAGGGAGCGGGTACTATGGCCCACATCGCACCCGACTTCTATCTGGATCGTGGAAAACATGCCGCTCCCCCCAGCATCCCAAACGGCTGTCGACCGCACGCTCGCCCGGCGCATCGAGACCGCGCTCGCCACCCGTGCGCTCGCCGCGCGCCCGCTCGCCGGCGGGTCCACCGTCGCGGTGCTGGCGGTCGACCTTGCCGACGGTACCCGGGTCGTCGCCAAATGGGGCGACGGCATGCAGGAGCTGGAGGCCTGGATGCTCGCCGAGCTGGCGCGCCGGAGCGACCTGCCATTGCCCGCGGTGCGCCATGTCGAGCCGGGGCTCCTGCTTCTCGACCACGTGCCCCACGAGGCCGGGCTGCCGGGCCCGGATGTCTGGCGCCATGCGGCCGACCTGCTCGCCGCGCTCCACGCCATCCCGCAGCCCCGCTTCGGCTTCGGGCGCGACACCGCCATCGGCCGCCTCGCCCAGCCCAACCCGCAAGGCGAGAGCTGGGTCGCCTTCTTCCGCGATCACCGGCTCCTGCACATGGCGCGCGAGGGCCACCGCGAGGGCACGGTCGGCGCCGACCTTCTGAGGCGGCTCGAAGCCCTCGCCGGCCGCCTCGAGCAGTGGCTCGACGAGCCCGCCCATCCGGCGCTCCTCCATGGCGATGTCTGGCCGGGCAACATGCTGCATCGCGCGGGCCGCCTCGCCGCCCTCATCGACCCGGCCATCTCCTGCGGGCACCCCGAGCTGGAGATGGCCTATCCGACCATGTTCACCGGCTACGATCCCGCCTTTCTCGCACGCTACGGCGAACACCGCCCGATCGATCCGGGCTTCTTCGAGATCCGCCGCGAGATCTACCTCATCTATCCCCGCCTCGTTCACGTGCGCTACTGGGACACGGCCTATGCGAGGCCGATCCTGGCGACGCTCGACCGGCTGGGCCTGTGAGGAGACCGTCCCGGTACGGTCTCGCCCCATTCTCCCCCGGTTGACGGGGAATCGGCTTCGTGCCTAATAGGGACCGCAACTTCAAGTCTCAGCGGGGTGCCGGAGGCTGGCTGAGAGGCGTCGGGCGGACAGGTCCCGCGCCAACCCGTAGAACCTGATCCGGCTCGCACCGGCGGAGGGATGTGAGGCAACCTCTTTCGGGGGGGCTTTCTCCACCAGGCGCGGCCGCAAGACCAAGGGAGTGCCCCCATGCGGACGACCGGACGCCTCGCCGCCGCCCTGATCGCGCTTGGCCTCGCCGCCGGCGCCACCGCGCCGGCACAGGCCGAGGACCGGCCGACCCTCACCGTCTATACCTACGATTCCTTCGTCGCCGAATGGGGGCCGGGCCCGAAGATCGAACCGCTGTTCGAGGCGGAATGCGGCTGCGATCTCGACTTCGTCGGCGTGGAGGACGGCGTCGCGCTGCTGAGCCGGCTGAGGCTTGAGGGCGCACGCAGCAGAGCCGACATCGTGCTCGGGCTCGACACCAATCTCGTCGCGGAGGCCAGGGCCACCGGCCTCCTCGCATCCCACGGCCTCAAGGTCGAGGCGCCGATGCTGCCCGGAGGCTGGGACGACGCCACCTTCGTTCCCTATGACTGGAGCTATTTCGCCTTCGTCTATGACAGCGAGGCGCTGAAGACCCCGCCGGCCAGCCTGCATGCGCTGGTTGAGGACAGCGACGCGGAAATCCTGATCGAGGATCCGCGCACCAGCACACCGGGGCTCGGCCTGCTCCTGTGGATGAAGAAGGTCTATGGCGACGGCGCCGCCGACGCCTGGGAGGCCCTGCGCCCGCGCATCGTCACCGTCAGCACGGGCTGGAGCGAGGCCTACGGCCTCTTCAAGGAAGGCGAGGCGCCGATGGTCCTGAGCTACACGACCTCGCCCGCCTATCACATCGTCGCGGAGGGCACGGAGCGCTACAAGGCCGCGATCTTCGAGGAAGGCCACTACATGCAGGTCGAGGTCGCCGCCATGCTGAAGGGCTCCGACCAGCCGAAGCTCGCCAGGCAGTTCCTGTCCTTCCTCCTGTCGGATGCGGTGCAGGCCATATTGCCCACGACCAACTGGATGTATCCCGTCATCGCGCCGAAGGACGGGCTTCCCGAAGCCTTCGCAGCGCCGCTCGACCCGGCCAAGGCGCTCGTCTATTCCCCGGACGAGGTCGCAGAGCACCGCGACGGGTGGATCAGGGAATGGCTCTCCGCCATGAGCCGCTGACGGCGGCGCCCCCGACATGGCCCTAGCCTTCCGTCTTCTGCCCGGCGTCCTGTCCGCGCTCGTCCTTGCGCTGGTGATCGGCGGCGCGCTCGGCGGCGTCCTGTCGGTCGCCGGACACATCGACATGGCCGCGCTGCTCGGCGACGCCTATGTGCTCGGCATATTGCGCTTCACGGTCTGGCAGGCCTTCCTCTCCGCAGCACTCAGCGTCGTCCTCGCCATCCCCGTGGCGCGCGCCCTCGTCCGGCGCCAGCGATTTCCGGGCCGTGCCCTGCTGATCCGCCTTCTCGGCCTGCCCATGGTCATCCCCACCATTGTCGGCGTCCTGGGCCTCGTCGCCGTCTATGGCCGGTCCGGCGCGATCAACGACCTCCTGGCGATGGCCGGCACCGGGGCCCGGCTCGACATATACGGCCTCGGCGGCATCCTCATCGCCCATGTCTTCTTCAACATGCCCTTCGCCACGCGCCTCCTGCTACAGGGCTGGGCGGGCATTCCCGGCGAGAGCTTCAGGCTCGCCAGCCAGCTCGGCATGACCGGCGGCCAGATCTTCCGGCTGATCGAATGGCCCATGCTGCGCCAGATCGCGCCGGGGGTGGCGGGGCTCGTCTTCCTCATCTGCTTCACGAGCTTCTCCATCGTTCTGGTGCTCGGCGGCGGACCGCCCAACGCGACGCTGGAGGTCGCGATCTACCAGGCGCTGAGATTCGACTTCGATCTCGCCCGGGTCGTCGCTTTCGGCGTCCTGCAGGTCGGGCTGTGCGCCCTGATCGTCGGCGCCGGCCACCGCCTCGCGCGCTCGGTACCCGTGGAGCTCGGCCTCGCGCGCGACATGCCGCGGCCGGACCTCGCCGCCCCCGCCGGGCGGATCGGCGATGCCGCGGCCATCGCCTTCGCCGCGCTCATGGTGCTGCTCCCGCTCGCGGCCATCGTCGCCTCCGGCGTCTCCGGCGACGCCTGGGGCGCGGCCACGCGGGCGCCCCTGTGGTTCGCCGCCCTCAGGAGCCTTGCCGTCGGCCTCTGCGCCGGCCTCCTCTCCTGCCTTATCGGCGCAGGGCTCGTGCTCACCGCGCGCGAGCTCGGCGTGCGCTACCGCCGGCCGGGGCTGGCAACGGCCATCGAGCTCGGCGGCAGCCTCATCCTCGTCGTGCCGCCCTTCGTGATCGGCGCCGGCCTCTTCATCCTGGTGCAGCCGGTGGCCGACGTCTTCGCCATCGGCCTCGTCTTCGTCGTGATCGTCAACGCGCTGATGGGGCTGCCGTTTGCGCTGCGCATCCTCATGCCGCCGGCCATGGAGGTCCATGAGCGCCATCTCCGGCTCGCCGACGGGCTGGGGATCACGGGGCTGACGCGGCTGCGCCTCGTCGACTGGCCGCTCCTGAGAAGGCCGCTCGGGCTGGCACTCGCGCTGACCACCGCCCTGTCGCTCGGCGATTTCGGCGTGATCGCGCTCTTCGGCACGCGCCACAACCAGACCCTGCCCTATCTTCTCTACCAGCAGATGGGCAGCTACCGTATGGCCGATGCCGCGACGACGGCGCTGATCCTCGTCGGGCTGTGCCTTGCATTGTTCATCGTGATCGAACGGGGGATCGGCGGCCGTGGCCATGATCGCGCTTGAGGACGTCACCTTCCGCTACGAGGACATGGTGATGCGCTTCGCCCTCGCCATCGGGGAGGGTGAGCTCGCCGTCGTCTTCGGGCCGAGCGGCGCCGGCAAGACCACACTCCTGAACCTGATCGCCGGCTTCGACCGGCCGGATGGCGGACGCATCGTCATAGACGGGCGCGACATGGCCGGCGTGCCGCCCGCCGAGCGTCCGGTCACAACCCTGTTCCAGGAACACAATCTGTTCGCCCATCTCAGTGTCGAGCAGAATGTCGGCCTCGGCATCCATCCGGGCCTGAAGCTCTCGGCCGGCGACCGCGAGCGGGTTGCCTCCGCGCTGGAGGAAGTCGGCCTCGGCGGCTTCGGCAAGCGGCTTCCCAACCAGCTCTCCGGCGGCGAGCGCCAGCGCGTGGCACTCGCCCGCTCCATCGTGCGCGACCGGCCGGTGCTCCTGCTCGACGAGCCCTTCGCCGCGCTCGGTCCCGCCCAGCGCCGGCGCATGACAGCATTGGTGGAGCGGCTGCGCGCCGACAGGGGCCTCACCGTCATGATGGTCAGCCACCAGCTCGAGGAGGCACGCGAGCTGACCGGGCGGGCGGTCTTCGTGCAGGACGGCACGGTCCTGTGCGAAGGCACGATCCGCGAGTTTCTCGCCGCGCCGCCCCTCCCGGAGATTGCCGACTATCTCGGTTGAGGATCGCGCCGGACCGTGCGGCCCCGCCCGCGAAGGGCGCTATGTCTCCTCCGCCTCCAGAACGTAACTGCCCTCGGGAATGCGGTTGGTGATGAGGCCGCGGATCTTCGGGCTGATGGCCTCGCTGTCGCCGGGGAACAGCCCGGAGGCGAGCAGCGCCTTGCGGATGTCGATACCGGTGCCGAGATATTCCATCAGCACCAGCGAGGCGGCGGGCTTGCGGCCGCGCTTGGCCGGCTCGCCCGTCTGGATGCCGCGCAGATAGTCGATCTTGGTGTGATAGCTCGGATAGAGCGCGACCTGGGTGATTCCGTTCCTGAGAAGCTGGTCGTATTCCACGATGAAGATGCGCTCGGCGAGGAAGAACACCGCGCCGGCATATTTTCCCGTTGTCGTCCCCTCGGCCCCGCGTTCCTGCAGCCGCTCGATATTGCGCCAGTAATAGCGCCCGTCCTTCTCGAAGATCCGGGCGAGCGACTTGATGATGTAGCCGGGATAGCTGAAGGCGTAGAAATAGCGGTAATAATAGCCGACATACCGCTCCAGATCCCCCGATTGGGCATAGAGCGCCTCGATATGCTCCAACGGTCCGGCGAGCGCCGCGGTCGAGACCGGACGGCGGCGCAGGGAGATGATCTCCACGAAGCGCGGATGCTCGAGCATCACCTCCGATTCCGTGACGCCGAAGAAATCGCAGATGCGGCGCATATTGTGGCGCGAGGGCCGGACCTGGCCGCTCAGATACTTGTTGAACTGCTGACGGTTGACATGGAGACGGCGGCAGACCTCCGCGATGGACGGGTAGTAGCCGCACAGATAGCTGAGATTTCGGGCGAATTCGTCGGTCATTGCGGCCAGGGCGTTGCCTTGTCTGATGGATCGGCACCGGCCCGCTCCCCCGCCCGGCCACCCATGACACGATACTGACCGAGGGTGGCCGGGCGGGGGAGCGGGCCGGTGCCGCCTGATCGGAAAACACATTATCATCGCACTATGACGCACCCCGAGTGTCAAGATGCGAAGGGTTGCGAAGTTGCGCCCCCCTGCCCCGATTGCGTTTGATGCCTGCCATTCAACCCCTTCTATCTGGAGTGCGGCACGCGCCATGAGGACAGTCGCGAAATTCCCCCACGAAATCCGCGAGATCGAACACACCGAGATCGTCCTGCCGGACGGCTGCCGGCTGGCAGCGCGCATCTGGCTGCCCGCCGATGCGGAGGAGACGCCGGTTCCGGCCATCCTCGAATATCTGCCCTATCGCAAGAACGACCTGACCGCCAAGCGCGATGCGAGCATGCATCCCTATACGGCGGGCCACGGCTATGCCTGCGTACGCGTCGACATGCGCGGGGCGGGCGAATCGGACGGCGTGCTGCACGACGAATATCTGGAGCAGGAGCTCAGGGACGGCGTGGACGTGATCGCCTGGATCGCCGAACAGCCCTGGTGCGACGGCAATGTCGGCATGAAGGGCATCTCCTGGGGCGGCTTCAACGGCCTGCAGGTCGCAGCGCTGCAGCCGCCGGCGCTGAAGGCCGTCATCACGCTGTGCTCCACCGACGACCGCTATGCCGACGACGTCCATTACATGGGCGGCTGCCACCTGATCGAGAACATCTCCTGGGCCTCGATCATGCTGGCCCGCAACTCGCTGCCGCCCGATCCGCGCCTCGTGGGCGAGCGCTGGCGCGACATGTGGATCGAGAGGCTGAAGGGCAGCGGGCTGTGGCTCGAGCACTGGCTCGGCCACCAGCGCCGCGACGCCTTCTGGCAGCACGGCTCGGTGTGCGAGGATATCGGCCGGATCGAGTGCCCCGTCTATGCGGTCGGCGGCTGGGCGGACGGCTATACCAACACCGTCTTCCGCCTGCTGGAGAGCCTTGAGGTGCCGGTCAAGGGCCTCGTCGGCCCCTGGGCGCACACCTACCCCCATATCGGCGCCCCCGGCCCCGCCATAGGCTGGCTTCAGGAGGAGCTGCGCTGGTGGGACTACTGGCTGAAGGGCCGCGACACGGGCATCATGGACGAGCCGCGCTTGCGCGCCTGGATGCAGGAGGCCGTCGAGCCGAAGACCTGGTACGAGAGCCGCGCCGGCCGCTGGATCGCCGAGCCGGGCTGGCCGTCGGCAGACATCCGCTGGACCCCCTTCGCGCTCGATGCCGGCGGCAGGCTCGCCGGCCAGGGCGAGGACGCCGCCGGCGGCGCGCTCGCCGTCTCCTCGCCGCTGAGCGTCGGCCAGCATGGCGGCAAATGGTGCTCCTACGCCCTACCCGGCGACCAGCCGGCCGACCAGAACGCCGACGATATCGGCAGCCTCGTCTTCGAGACCGCGCCGCTCGACGCCCCGATGGAAATCCTCGGCGCTCCGGTCGCGACGCTGGAGCTCGAGAGCGACAAGCCGGTCGCCACGGTGGCGCTCAGGCTCAGCACGGTCGCGCCCGACGGCGCGGCGACGCGGTTCACCTACACCGTGCTGAACCTCACCCATCGCGCAAGCCACGAAGCGCCGGAGCCCCTGGAGCCCGGCAAGCGCTACACGGTCGAGATCCCGCTCAACAATATCGGCCAGCAGATCCCCGCGGGCCACAGGCTGAGGCTGTCGATCTCGACCACCTACTGGCCGATCGTCTGGCCGGCGCCGGAGCCCGTCACGCTGACGGTGCACACGGGCGCCTCCTCGCTCCGCCTTCCCGTGCGGTCCGCGCGTGCGGAAGACGAGACGCTCCAGCCGTTCGGAGAGGTCGAGCATGCCCCGGCGCTCCCCGTCACCGAGATCGAACAGCCGGACGCCTATTGGCGCGTCACCCACGACCTCGCCAACGATGCCCATCTCGTGGAGATCGGCGACGGATACGGCACGATCCGCTTCGACAATATCGACCTCACCCTCGCCATGAACGGCGTGGAACGCTACGGCTACAGCGATGGCGATTACGGGTCGGTGACGGGCGAAGCGCGCTGGGAGGCCGCCCTTTCGCGCGGCGACTGGTCGATGAGGACCGTCACCGAGACGACCCTGATCTCGGACCGGGACAATTTCCGCGTCGTGGCCAGGATGCAGGCCTTCGAGGGCGACGAACTCGCCTATGAGCAGAGCTGGGACCGGACCATCCCGCGCGATCTCGTCTGACAGGCTTCGCAGCATGACGCATTTACTGCGTCATGCTGCACACAGTGCGAAATTGCGGCGCGAGACAGCAGTCCATCTAATAGCGCGCACGCGGTACAATGCCCTCCGGCCGTGATCGGTCACCCCGGCCGGAGGGCGCATTTCCTTGAAGGAGGGAGAGGCGACAATGTCGAGACAGACCCGTTCATCCATCAGGACCATCGCCGTGCCGAGGCGCACGGTGCTGAAGGGCATCGCCGGCGCGGGCGCCATGGCCACCACCCTGCCCATCACCCGCGCGATCTGGGCGGCGGAGGGCAAGACCCTGCGCGCCCGCAACTATGCGGACATCGACAAGCTCGACCCCGGCTTCTACCAGAATGCCTACAATGTCGACGTCATGAACTGCATCTACTCCAAGCTCATCCACTACAAGCCCGGCCACGAATGGGCCTGGGAGCTTCAGGCGGCGGAGTCCATCGAGCAGGTCGACGACACCCATATCCGCTTCCGCCTGCGCAAGGGCATCATGTTCACCGACGGCTATGGCGAGATGACGGCGGAGGACGTGAAGTTCTCCTTCGAGCGCGTCATCGAGTTCGATTCCCCCGTCAAGGGCGACTGGGGCCCGCTCGACCATGTCGAGGTGGAGGACGACCATACCGGCGTCATCGTGCTCAAATCGCCCTTCCAGCCGCTCTGGAACATCACCCTGCCCTTCGGCTGCGGCCACATCGTGTCGAAGAAGGCGGTGATGGAGAAGACCGGGGACGGCGGCGATTTCGGCATGGAACCGCCCTGCTTCTCCGGGCCTTACGTGCTGGCGGAATGGAAGCCGGACCAGTATGTGCGCCTGACGCGCAACCCCGATTATGCGGGCCCCGACAAGCCGGGCTTCGACGAGATCCGCATCCTGCCGATGGACGACGAGAAGACCGCCGAGATCGCCTATGAGGCCGGCGACATCGACTTCACGCAGGTGAGCCTCGCCTCGCTGGGCAACTACAAGCAGGACATGCCCGACGACACCACGATCGACGAATATCCCTCGCTCTACTATGCCTGGGTCGGCATGAACGTCGATCACCCCAAGCTCAAGGACATCAATGTCCGCAAGGCGATCCAGTGGGCGATCAACGTGCCGCAGATCATGGACGCGGCCTATTTCGGCGAGGCCAAGCCCGCCACCGGCCTCATCGCGCCGGGACTTATCGGCCATCGCGAGAAGGCGCTCGTCCCGCCGGAGGGCGATCTCGACACCGCGCGGGAATACCTCGCCAAGGCCGGGCTCGACAGCCTCGACGTCGCCATCGACGTGCTCAACGCCTCCCAGTGGAAGACCATGGCGGAGGTGATCCAGGCCCAGCTCGCCCAGATCGGCGTCAATCTCGACATCCGGGTGCAGGATTCGGGCTCGTTCTGGACCATGGGCATGGAGAGCGAGGGCGAGCGCTGGAAGGACCTCCAGCTCATCATCAACCGCTTCTCCATGGTGCCGGATCCCTATTACGCCACGGAGTGGTTCACCTGCGAGCAGGTCGGCGTGTGGAACTGGGAGCGCTTCTGCAACGAACGCTTCGACACGCTGCACGAGGAGGCCGTGGCCGTCTCCGATCCGGAGAAGCGCGGCGCCATGTATCGCGAGATGCAGGACCTCATGGAGGACTCCGGCGCCTATCGCTTCCTCACCCACGAGGCAGCCCCGATGATGTATCGCACGAGCCTCGTGAAGCCCGCGCTTCGCCCCGACGGCCGCCCGCTCTACCGCTTCTTCGAGACGGCATGAGCGTGACGGAGGACCGAACGGGGAAGGAGCGGTAGGCCCCATGTGGATCTACTTCCTGCGAAGAACGGTGCTGGCGATCGCCATCGTGGCGATCGCCGTCACCCTGCTCAGGGTCATGATCCATGCGGTTCCGGGCGACCCGGCCGTGATGATGCTCGGCCCCCGCGCCACGCCGGCGCTGATCGCGGAGTTCCGCGAGAAGATGGGGCTGAACGAGCCGTTCCATGTGCAGATGGTGACCTTCTTCGCCAATCTGCTGAAAGGCGACATGGGCACGGATGTCTTCACCGGCCGGTCGGTGACGCAGATCGTGATGGAACAGTTTCCCTACACGGTCGAGCTGATCTTCACCTCGGTGGGCTGGGCGGCGCTCGTCGGCATTCCGCTGGGGTGCTATTCCGCGATCCGCCGCAACACGCTGTTCGACAAGATCACCGGCATCGCCTCGGTCGGCACCATTTCCATCCCCTCCTTCGTCATGGCGCTCTACGCGCTCCTCATCTTCGCGGTGGGGCTCGGCTGGCTGCCGGCCGTCGGCGCCGGCGAGGGAACCCTCGGGGACCGGCTGCACCATCTGATCCTGCCCTCGCTCGCCGTCGGCATCCCCTGGGTCGGCTATACCGCGCGTATCGTGCGCGCCTCCATGCTGGAGGTCCTGGGCGAGAACCATGTGCGCATGGCGCGCGCCTTCGGCCTGCCGGAGATGCGGATCATCTTCCGCTATGCCCTGCCCATCGCCATCCTGCCGACCATCACGCTGCTCGGCGTCGGCGTGGCCTATCTCCTGTCGGCGGCGGTGTTCGCGGAAGTGATCTTCGCGCGCCCCGGCATCGGCTCGCTGATCGTCAACGCGGTCGACGAGCGCAACTATCCCATCGTCATGGGATGCGTGCTGGTCACGACCGTCCTCATCGTGGTCGCCACCATGATCTCCGACTTCGTCAACGCGCTGCTCGACCCGCGCGCCCGGGAGGGGCTTTGATCCATGAGTACCGCTGAAGACAGCGGCGGAACCCGACGCAAGACGGTTGGCGACGGCGCCTTCATGCAGCATCTGCGCCAGCTCTCGCGCGACCAGCTCGGCATGCTGGGACTCATCCTCGTGCTGCTCATCGTGCTGGGCGCGATCTTCGCCGACTGGATCGTGCCCTACGACCCGCTGAAGATCTATGCCGGCCCCCGGCTCGCGCCACCCTCCTGGGAGCACTGGTTCGGCACCGACCAGCTCGGGCGCGACGTCCTCTCCCGCGTCATCGCCGGAGGGCGGGTCGCGCTCCAGGTCGCGATCGCGACGCTTGCCGCGGCCCTCAGCGTCGGCCTCCTGCTCGGGCTGATCGCGGGCTACGGGCCGCGCTGGCTCGACAACGCGCTGCTCCTGCTGTTCGACGCGGTGCGCTCCTTCCCGATCATCATCTTCGCGCTGGCCGTGGTCACGCTGATCGGACCGAGCCTCTATACGGTCATCCTGGTCGTCGCCATCACCTCGATCCCCAACTATGCGCGCATCGTGCGCACCCAGACGCAGGCCATGCGCACAAACGAGTTCATCCTCGCCGAGCGCGCCATGGGGGCCGGCCCGGCCCGCATCCTCGCCATCCACATCCTGCCCAATGTGATCGGGCCCCTGCTCATCCTCGCCAGCATGGATGTGCCGCTGGTGATCTCCGTGGAGGCGGGGCTGAGCTTCCTCGGCATGGGGGTCAAGCCGCCGACGCCGTCCTGGGGCACCATCCTCAATGACGGCTACAGCTATATCCGCAACTCGCCCTGGCCGGTGATCGCGGGCGGCATCCCGATCATCCTCGTGACCCTCGGCTTCACCTTCCTCGGCGAGGCCCTGCGCGACATCTTCGACCCCAAGCTCAGGAAGGACCTATGAGCGCCGCTTCCGACCCACTCCTGGATGTGCGCGGCCTGTCGCTCGATTTCGGCAGCCCGCGCGGACGCATCCACGCGCTGCGCAATGTGAGCCTCGAGGTCGGGGCCGGGCGGGTCGTCGGCATCGTGGGCGAAAGCGGCTGCGGCAAGTCCACGCTCGCCTATTCGATCATCGGACTCCTGGCCGCCAATGCCGAGGTGGTCGGCGGCGAGATCGTCTTTTCCGGCCGCAACCTCATCGGGCTGCCGGACAGCGAGATGCGGGCGCTTCGCGGGCGCGAGATGTCCATGATCTTCCAGGACCCGATGACCGCGCTCAACCCGGTCCAGACCATCGGCGCGCAGATGCTCGCCATCCAGTATCGCGATGCGGTCCCGACGCGCGAGAAGCGCAGGCGCGCCGTGGAGATGCTCGCCAAGGTCGGCATTCCCGATCCGGAAAGCCGGCTCAAGGCCTATCCTCACCAGTTCTCCGGCGGTATGCGCCAGCGCATCTGCATCGCCATGGCGCTGCTCGTGAACCCGTCACTCATCATCGCCGACGAGCCGACCACGGCCCTCGACGCGACGCTGGAGGTGCAGATCGTGGAGCTCCTCAAGGATCTCCAGAAGGATATGGGCTGCTCCATCCTGTTCGTCTCGCACCATCTGGGCACGGTCGCGGAGCTGTGCGACGACGTGGTGGTGATGTATGCCGGCGAGGTCGTGGAGCGCGGCAGCGTGCGCGACATCTTCCACGCGCCGAGCCACCCCTATACCGAGGCGCTGCTCGAATGCGACCCGGGCCGCATCAGACAGAAGACGCGCGAACTGCCGACCATTCCCGGAGATGTGCCGAACCTGATCGACGTGCCCGACGGCTGCATCTTCCGCTCGCGCTGCCCGAAGGCCTTCGACCGCTGCGCCCGCGAGGCGCCCGCACCGCGGCGGGTGAGCGGCGGGCACGAGGCCTCCTGCCACCTGCTCGACGAGCTCGCGGAGGCCGCGCCATGACGACACCGCTCCTCAAGGTCGACGATCTCAGGGTCCGGTTCCGGACCATGGGTCCCCTCAAGGCGCTCGCCAAGGGTGTCCCGGACCCCTATATCGACGCGGTCTGCGGCGTCTCCTTCGACATTTCGGAAGGCGAGACGCTGGGGCTTGTCGGGGAATCGGGATCGGGCAAGTCCACCATAGCCCGCGCGATCATGGGCCTCGTGCCGGCCGAGAGCGGCAGCGTGAGCTTCGCGGGAACCGACCTCACCGCGCTCTCGCCGCGCCGGTTCGCCCCCTATCGCCGCGACATGGCGATGATGTTCCAGGATCCGGTCGGCTCGCTGTCGCCGCGGCTCACCGTGCGCTCGCTCATCACCGAACCCTTCAGGATCCACGGGACCGGCGACCGCGATCTCGACCAGGAGGCACGCCGGCTGCTTAAGATGGTCGGGCTCAACGAGGATTTCGCCCGGCGCTTCCCGCACCAGCTCTCCGGCGGCCAGGCGCGCCGCGTCGGCGTCGCCCGCGCGCTCGCCCTCAATCCGAAGCTCATCATCGCCGACGAGCCGACGGCGGGCCTCGACGTCTCCGTGCAGGGCGAGATCCTCAATCTGTTCGCCAGGCTCCAGGACGAGCTCGGCCTCGCGATCCTGATCATCACTCACAATCTGAACGTGGTGCGCCACATCACCGACCGCATGGCGATCATGTATCTCGGCCGCTTCGTGGAGCAGGGCCCCACGGAGGAGGTGTTCTACACGCCGCGCCATCCCTATACGGAAGCGCTGCTGTCGGCCAATCCGGAGCCCGACCCGGACGCCGTCCTCGACCGCATCGCGATCTCCGGCGAGGTGCCGAGCCTCATGAACCGGCCATCGGGATGCGAGTTCCACACGCGCTGCCTCTATGCGCAAGGGAAATGCCGCACGGAGGCGCCCGTCCTCACCGAGGCCGGCGAGAGCCACAGCTTCACCTGCCACTACCCCCTCACCACCGCCCATACGGGCCGGACCAAGGCGGCTTCATAGGTCCCGACGACCTGCGGGACACGGGTCTCCATGGCCATGGGCTCTCAGCCTTCGCGGGAGCGGGCGGAGGAAACAGGCCTTTTCCCGTTACCGCTCATGCCCGCGAAGGCGGGCATCCAGGCGCTGCGAGGCGAATTGTGCACGGGGGCGTCAATCTGGAAGCGGAGTGTTTCGGGCCTTCGCAGGCCCGTTGCCTCGACACTCGCATCTAAAGCGAGCGGCCAATGGCGAGGAACTTCTCGCGCCGGGCGCGGCGAACCTCTTCAGGCGTCATGAGCTTCAGCCGCCCGAGCGCGTCGTCTATCGCCTCGCCCGCCGCCTCGATGGCCGTGGCCGGCTCGCGATGGGCACCGCCCACGGGCTCCGAGACGATCCTGTCGATGACGCCGAGGCGCTTGAGGTCCTGGGCGGTCACCTTCATGGCCGTCGCGGCGTCCTTGGCGCGCGCGGAATCGCGCCAGAGAATGGACGAGGCGCCCTCCGGCGAGATGACCGAATAGATCGCGTGCTCCAGCATGAACACCTCGTTGGCCGCCGCGAGCGCGATGGCGCCGCCGGAGCCGCCCTCGCCGATCACCACGGAGACCAGCGGAACGCCGAGCCCCAGGCAGCAGTCGATGGAGCGCGCAATGGCCTCCGCCTGCCCGCGCTCCTCCGCGCCGATACCCGGATAGGCGCCGGCGGTGTCCACGAAGGAGACGACCGGCAGGGAGAAGCGGTCCGCAAGCTCCATGAGGCGCACCGCCTTGCGGTAGCCCTCCGGCCGCGCCATGCCGAAATTGTGGTCGAGCCGAGACTGGGTATCGTGCCCCTTCTCCTGGCCGATCACGAGAACGGGCTCGCCCCGGAACCGCGCCGGCCCGCCGAGAATGGCACGGTCCTCGGCGAATTTCCGGTCGCCGGCGAGCGGCGTGAAGTCGTCGAACAGCGTCCCCGCATAGTCGAGGAAATGGGGCCGTTCGGGATGGCGCGCCACCAGCGCCTTCTGCCAGGGGGTGAGATTGGCGTAGATCTGCTCCAGGCTGCGCGCGGCCTTGCGCTCCAGCTCGTCGACTTCTTCCTCGATCTCGACAGCATCGCCATCCGCCGCGACCGCCTTCAGCTCGGCGATCTTGCCCTCAAGCTCCGCGATCGGGGCCTCGAAATCGAGAAAAGTCCGCATGGGAAGTCCGGCAACCTCTGAATGGCCTCCGATCGAGCGGGGGCACACAATTTACACAAGCGAGGCGGACAGTGGCGACACCGGCGGTCAATGTCAACTCGCTCGACGTCGCCGTTCAGCGCGCCCGCGCCAGCGGATGGTTCGACGCCACCACCTCGCGCAACCGCTCCGCCAGAACATGGGTGTAGATCTGCGTGGTGGAGATATCGGCATGGCCGAGCATCTGCTGCACGGCCCTGAGATCCGCCCCGCCGGCCAGGAGATGGCTGGCAAAGGCGTGCCGTAACACATGGGGCGACACCCGGGCCGGCGCCAGCCCCGCGCGGGCGGCGAGCGCCTTGAGCTCGCGGGCGGCGAACTGCCGCGTGATATGGCCTTCCGCGCCGTGGGAGGGGAACAGCCACGGCCCCTCCTCCCCGCCCGCCTCGCGCATGAGGCGCAGATGGCGGGTCACGGCGTCGCGCGCCGCCCGGCTCAGCGGCACGAGGCGCTCGCGCCCGCCCTTGCCGCGAACGGTCAGCATCCGGTCGTCGGCCCGCACTGTCTGCCGGGTCAGCGAGACAAGCTCGGAAACGCGCAGGCCCGTCGCATAGAGAAGCTCGATGAGGCACATGAGCCGGACGGGGCCCGGCCGCCCGTTGCGCTCCGCCTCGTCCGCCTCCTCGCGCGCAAGCGCCAGCAGCCGGTCGACCTCGCCGACCGTCAGCACCTTGGGCAGAGGCCGGCCGAGGCGCGGGCTGTCGATGACAGTGACGGGATTGTCCGCGCGCACGCCATCCGCATAGAGGAACCCGTGGAACTGCCTGAGAGCCGACAGCCGCCGCGCGGCGGTCGAGGCCGCAAGTCCCTCCGCCTCCAGCGCCGCGAGATAGGCGCGGATATCGTCGCTGCCGGCGGCCTTGAGCGTCAGACCGCGCGCAGCCAGGAAGGCGGCATAGTCGGCAAGGTCGCGCGCATAGGCCTCCAGCGTGTTGCGCGCGATACCGCGCTCGGCGCTCATCATCTCAAGGAAGCTCTCGACGAGATGGCTGTCGCGCGGGCGCGCGGGGGCCTCACTCGAACAGGCGCTCATTGGGGATCTGCCTGACAATCTCGGTCTGCTCCGGCTGAAGGACGGAGAGCACGTAAAGCGTGCCGTATCCGAGAACAGCCAAGCATGCCAGGATTAACAGAATGCGAAGGCTGTCCGGCATAATATCCCTTGCGCGACGGTGACCGTGGCCTTGCCATGCGGATTTCTCCGACGGAACCTTTCCGACATACTCTCAAAGGGCCCGTGCGGGCAAGGCCGCCCTCGGCCCGCAGCGAACGGACGCTTTGCGGCAGGGGCCATTGGAGGCTAGAACAGCGCTGACGACAGACGCAACAACGGCCGTTTCGGCGGAACAGGATCCCATGGCGCGGAAGGCGCGGGCGAAAGAGATCGAAGACATCAGGCACTGGCTCGGCGGGCGCTCCATCGTGCTGGTCGGGCTGATGGGCGCGGGCAAGACCACGATAGGCCGCCGGCTGGCCCGCCGGCTGGGCCTGGCCTTCACCGATGCCGACACCGAGATCGAGCTGGCCGCCGGCAAGTCCATTCCGGAAATCTTCGCCGATCACGGCGAGGCCCATTTCCGCGAGGGCGAGCGCAAGGTGATCGCGCGCCTGCTCGACGGCGAGCCGCAGGTTCTCGCGACCGGCGGCGGCGCCTATATGAACGGGCAGACGCGGGCCGTCATCGCCGAGAAGGCCGTGTCCGTCTGGCTGCGCGCCGAGAAGGCCCTGCTCATGAAGCGGGTGCGCCGGCGCTCCAACAGGCCGCTTCTGAACACCGACGACCCCGACGCGGTGATGGCGCGGCTGATCGAGGAGCGCTATCCGGTCTATGCCGAGGCCGACGTCACCGTCGACAGCCGCGATGCCCCGCACGAGGCGATCGTGAGCGACGTCGTGCGCGCGCTTGGCGCCCGTGCCCGCGCGAACGCCCCCATGAAGGAGCCGCAACACTCATGAGCCCCACCGACACGATCGGCGCGCGCCCGGCCGACAGCGCCATCACGGTTCCCGTCGCTCTCGGCGAGCGCGCCTACGATATCCATATCGGGCCGGCGCTTCTGGAGCGCGCGGGCACGCTCGTCGCCCCGCTGCTCGACCGTCCGGTCACCGCCATCGTCACCGACGAGACGGTGGCGGGCCTGCATCTGGCGCGCCTGGAGCGGGCCCTCGACGCGGCCGGTATCGCAACAACCGCCATCGTCGTGCCGGCGGGCGAGGCGAGCAAGAGCTTCGCGACGCTGGAGACCCTGTGCGACAGGCTCCTCGATGCCGGCATCGAACGGCGCGACCGCATCGTCGCGCTCGGCGGCGGCGTGATCGGCGACCTGACGGGCTTTGCCGCCGCGATCCTCAGGCGCGGCGTCGACTTCATCCAGATCCCGACCACGCTGCTCGCCCAGGTCGATTCCTCCGTCGGCGGCAAGACCGGCATCAATTCGAGCCGCGGCAAGAACCTGATCGGCGCCTTCCACCAGCCGGTGCTGGTGCTGGCCGATCTCGACCTGCTCGACACCCTGCCCGCGCGCGAGTTCCGCGCCGGCTATGCCGAGGTCGCCAAATACGGGCTGCTGGGCGACCGGGCCTTCTTCGAATGGCTGGAGACGGACAGGCCTGCCCTGTTCGCCGGCGACAAGGCCGCGCGGCGCCATGCGGTGGAGGTGAGCTGCCGGATGAAGGCCAGGATCGTGGAGGAGGACGAGCGCGAGGCGGGCCGGCGCGCGCTCCTCAATCTCGGCCACACATTCGGCCACGCCCTGGAGGCGGCCACCGGCTACGGCAACCGGCTGATCCATGGCGAGGCCGTCGCGCTCGGCACCGCGCAGGCCTTCCGCTATTCGCAGCGTCTGGGGCTCTGCCCGCCCGGAACGGCGGAGCGGGTGCGCGACCATCTGGCCGCCGCGGGCCTTCCGACCACGCTCGGCGAGGTGCCCGGCGCGCTGCCCGACGCCGCCGCGCTGCTTGAGATCATGCGCCAGGACAAGAAGGCGTCCCGGGGCCGGCTGACGCTGGTGCTTGCCCGCGATATCGGCGAGGCCTTCACGACCGCGGATGTGGACGAACAGGACCTCGTGACCTTTCTCGAGGAGGAGGCAACCCTCTCATGACAGTGATGCTTGGCGTCGTGATCGGCGCGATCATCGCGCTCTTGATCATGTCCGCATTCTTCTCCGGCTCCGAGACGGCGCTGACCGCGACATCGCGGGCCAGCATGTACGAGCTGGAGCGGCGCGGCGACCGGCGCGCGACCATCGTGGAGACGCTGATGCAGCATCGCGAGCGCCTCCTCGGCGCGATCCTGCTTGGCAACAACCTGGTCAACATCCTCGCCTCCGCCATCGCCACCCAGCTCTTCCTGGATCTGTTCGGACCGGTGGGCGTGGCCTATGCGACCATCGTGATGACCATGCTGGTGCTGGTCTTCTCCGAGGTTCTGCCGAAGACCTATGCGATCATCAATCCGGACCGCGTCGCGCTGGCCGTGGCGCCGCTGATCCGGCTGTTCGTCGCCCTCTTCGCGCCCGTGGTCATGGCGATCGAGTTCATCGTCAAGCAGACACTGCGGATCGCCGGCGCCGACATTACCAAGGCCCGGAGCATCCTGTCCCCGCACGAGGAGATCCGCGGCGCCATCGACCTCCATCACAAGGAGGGCACGGTGGTGAAGAAGACCCGCGACATGCTCGGCGGCATCCTGGACCTGCGCGAGCTGGAGCTCTCCGACGTCATGGTCCACCGCACCAAGATGCACACGATCGACGCCAGCCGCCCGCCCGCGGAGATCATCGACGACGTGCTCAGGAGCGGCCATTCGCGGGTGCCCGTGTGGAAGGACAATCCCGACAACATCATCGGCATCCTGCACGCCAAGGAGTTGCTCGCCGCCCTCCAGCAGCAGAAGGGCAAGGCCGAGAGCATCGATATCGAGGGCCTGTGCAGCCAGCCCTGGTTCGTGCCCGACACGACGAGCGTGGCCGACCAGCTCAACGCGTTCCTGCGCCGCAAGGCCCATTTCGCCCTGGTCGTCGACGAATATGGCGAGGTGATGGGGCTCGTCACGCTGGAGGACGTGCTGGAGGAGATCGTCGGCGACATCTCCGACGAGCACGATATCGTCGCCAGCGGCATTCGCCCGGAGGCGAGCGGGTCCTATGTGGTCGACGGCACGGTGCCGATCCGCGATCTCAACCGCTCCATGGACTGGGATCTGCCCGACGAGGAGGCGACGACCATTGCCGGCCTCGTCATCCACGAGGCACAGATGATCCCCGATGTCGGGCAGGCCTTCACCTTCCACGGCTTCCGCTTCGAGGTGCTGCGCAAGCGCCGCAACCAGCTCACCGCGCTGCGCATCACGCCGCTGAAGCCGGCGGAGGGCTGACCGCGCGGAGCCCCGTGCGTCCAACCGGACGCACAAGGACGCTCCGGCCTCTCGATCTAGCCGCCGCGCGCGAGCCGGACGCGGGCCAGGCGATAGGCGACGACGAGCCCGGTCAGGGCCACGGGGATGAAGGCGGCGAACACCCAGAAGCCGGCAAGTCCGGCGGCCTCGACCTCCGCCACGCCCGAACCGAGGCCGGCCATGTTGGCGACGATGCCGCTGAGCGCCGCGCCGATGGCATAGCCGAGAATCTGCATGGTGGGCGCAGACGAGGTCGCACGCTCGCGTTCGCCCTCGCCAACGCTCTCCACGATGCGGCGGATGACGAAGGCCCAGCACATGCCGAAGCCGCCACCGATCATGAACGCCCAGGGCGCGAGCGCCCAGAGCGGGCCTTCGGGCATGGTGACGGCGAAACCGGCAATGGCGATGACGATCGCGCTGGCGCCCGTGCGGATCAGCACCGGCTCGAGCTTTTCGCCCGCATTGGCGAAGGTAATGGCCGCCACTGTCCAAGCGACCGATTCGATCGCCACCATGAACCCGGCAACCAGCGGGCTTGCCCCATAGAGCGTCTCCATAAGGAGCGGTCCGTAGACGGTGAAGCCGACCGCCGCCGTCGACAGCGCGAGGATCATGACATAGCCCTTGCCCCAGACCGTGCGCGGATCGAGCGCGCGCGGCGGAAACAGCCGCCCCACGCCCCGGCCATCGAGCCAGAAGGCGCAGGCCAGCAAGGCGAAACCCGCAAGGGCGAGCGCCAGCGCTTCCAGCCCGTCGGGACGCACGCCCGCGAACAGGATCGCCATGATGCCGGTGCTGAGCACCGCGATGCGGCGCCACGGCAGGATATCGCTTGCGCCGACCGCCGCCTCCTCGTGCCTCAGGATGATCGGGATGGCGAGCGCGAGGACGACCGCCTGTGCCCCGAAGGCCCAGAACGCGCCGCGCCAGAGGCCGGCATCGGCGAACAGGCCGCCGATCAGCGGGCCGGCCAGCGCCGAGGCGCCCCAGACGCCGGACACCGCCGCCAGAAGCTGCGGCCAGAGCCTTGCGGGGAAGAGTTGCGTGACCCCCACATGGGAGAGCGCCATCATCCAGCCGCCGCCGAGCCCCTGAAGCATCCGGCCGGCGAGCATCGTTCCCATATCGGGCGCGAGCGCGCTCGCCACACAACCCGCCGTGTAGATCAGCGCGGCTATCGTCATGGCGCGCCTCAGGCCGAGCCGCACAGCGAGCAGCCCGGTCACCGCACCGGCCACGATAGAGCCGAGCTCGTAGAGCGCCACCGCCCAGTAGATGTAGGACAGCCCCCCGATATCGGCGACCGCACTCGGCATGACCGTGGCCGCCAGAAGCGAATCGGCGGCGTGAAGCCAGACGCCGAGGCACAGCACGGCCACGCGCGCCCATCCGCCATCCGACATCGCCGCGGAAAGTCCCATGCGCTGAGCGCCGTCCGTCTGCATGATCCACCTCTTTAAAGCAAGATATCACTTGCTAAAATAGACAGGTCATTTTGACAAGCAATTTCTTGCTTAATAAATTCCAGGCGTGCTATGACCGTCTCCATGAGCTCTGGCGACAAGCTCCTGTTTCTCTTGAAAACGCGCGGACGGGCGAATGCAAGCGCGCTGTCGCGCCGGCTTGGCATATCGCCCCAGGCCGTGCGCGAGCGGCTCGCGCAACTGGAGGACGACGGGCTCGTCGCCCATGAGGACGAGGTTGCGGGCCGCGGCCGCCCGAAGCGGTTCTGGCATCTCACGGAGGAGGCCGATGCCGCATTCCCCGACACCCACGCCGAGCTCACCGTATCGCTCATCTCCACCATCCGTGTGGAACTCGGGCAGGAGGCCCTCGACCGCCTGATCGCACGGCGCGAGCGCGAAACCACCGCTCAGTACCGAAAAACCCTCGCCGGTTGCGCCACGCTGGAGGACCGGGTGGCTGCGCTCGCCGGCCTGCGCCAGGCGGAAGGCTACATGGCGGAATGGCACCGTAGCCCGGAGAGGGACGGCAGCTTCCTGCTGGTGGAGAATCACTGCCCGATCTGCGCGGCGGCTCGGGCCTGCCAGGGCTTCTGCCGCGCCGAGCTCGACGTCTTCCGCGACAGTCTCGGCGAGGGATGCACGGTGGAGCGCGAGGAGCACATCCTCAAGGGCGCCCGCCGCTGCACCTATCGCATCGCCCCGAAACCCGGCCCATGAGGGCCGGCGGAGACGATGCTCACGCCGAATCCTCTTCGGGCGCGAGCGTGGTGATGGCGAGCGCGTGGACGGGCCCCGCAAGCTCTTCGGCCAGCACGGAATTGACCAGCCTGTGCCGCTCCACCCGGCGCTTGCCGGAGAAGACGTCGGACACGATCGTCAGTTGGAAATGGCTCTCCCCGCCCTCGCGATAGCCGGAATGGCCGCGATGGCGCTCGGAGTCGTCGACCACCTCCAGGCGGAGCGGCGCAAAGGCTTGCCTTACCTTTGCGGCGATCTGTCGTTTGACGGTGCCGTCGGCCATGGCATCATTCCTTTCGCCGGGGTCGGGAGGCCAGCAATATGCGACCGTCCCCGTCCTGTCCAGATTTGCCGTCACAATCCGTCGACCATCACCTTGCGAGGGGCCGTGGGCGTCCCCATAATCAGCCGGTCATGAAGCTCGATTCAAAGTATTTCGACACGATCAGGATCAAGCCCGACGAGGAGCGCCTCATGCGCGACCGGGTGCCTGAGTGCGACTGGCCGGGATGCACCCGGCCGGCGCCCTATCCTGCGCCCAAGGGACGCAGCCACGAGGGCGAGTACCATCAGTTCTGCCTCGAGCATGTGCGCACCTACAACAAGTCCTACAACTATTTCACCGGCCTTGCCGGCGAGGCCGTGGACCAGTTCCGCGAACAGGCGACGACCGGCCACCGGCCGACATGGCGCATGGGCACCAATGGCTGGGCCCACATCTCCGGCGGGCGCCGGGAACAGCCGCGCTCGGGCGGTTACCGGCACAGCCGGCCCTTCGAGGACCCCTTCGATCTGTTCGAGGGCGACGACACGACGCAGACGGCGACGGCACCCCGTCGCGCGGTGCGCAATGCCGAGCGCAAGGCCCTCGATACGCTGGGCCTCGACGAGACCGCCACGGCGGACTCCGTGCGCGCCCAGTACAAGCGCCTCGTCAAGCGCCACCATCCGGATGCCAATGGCGGGAGCCGGGAGGGCGAGGACCGGCTCATCGAAATTATCCAGGCCTATGATTATCTTAAGTCCGCAGGCTTCTGCTGACCCGAAAAACGGGTCGACGCTTGCCCTCGCGGTCTGATACGCGATACACATCTGGGCGCCGTACACGCTTCACGAGGGCGGCGGAGCGCACCGCGCCAAGGGATCGCCCCAGCTCCTCTTAACGATCCCGGACGGACTGTTCGAGAAAGGTTTCTGATGGACGTCATGGCAAATGGAGAAGGGCCCGGCCTGCCCGATATGAAGGTCTCGGTCCGGCAGGTTTTCGGCATCGAAAGCGACATGGAGGTGCCGGCCTATTCCCAGGATTCGGAGCATGTGCCGGATCTCGACGAGGACTATCTGTTCAACCGCGAGACCACGCTCGCCATCCTCGCCGGCTTCGCCTTCAATCGCCGCGTGATGATCACCGGCTATCACGGCACGGGCAAGTCGACCCATATCGAGCAGGTCGCCGCACGGCTGAACTGGCCCTGCGTGCGCGTCAATCTCGACAGCCATATCAGCCGGATCGATCTCGTCGGCAAGGACGCGATCGTGCTGCGCGACGGCAAGCAGGTGACCGAGTTCCGCGAGGGCATCCTGCCTTGGGCACTGCAGACCAACACCGCGCTCGTCTTCGACGAGTACGATGCCGGCCGCCCGGACGTGATGTTCGTGATCCAGCGCGTGCTGGAGGTCTCCGGCAAGCTCACCCTGCTCGACCAGAACAAGGTGATCCGCCCGCATCCGGCCTTCCGCCTGTTCGCCACCGCCAACACGGTGGGCCTCGGCGACACCAGCGGCCTCTATCACGGCACCCAGCAGATCAACCAGGGCCAGATGGACCGCTGGAGCATCGTGACGACGCTCAACTACCTGCCGCACGACGAGGAGACCGACATCGTGCTGGCCAAGTGCAAGAGCTTCAACACCGACGAGGGCCGCAAGACCATCTCCAACATGGTCCGCGTCGCCGATCTCACGCGCAAGGCCTTCATGAACGGCGACCTGTCCACCGTGATGAGCCCGCGCACAGTGATCACCTGGGCGCAGAACTCCGAGATCTTCGGCGATCTGGGCTTCGCCTTCCAGGTGACCTTCCTCAACAAGTGCGACGAGCTGGAGCGCGGCCTGGTCGCGGAGTTCTACCAGCGCTGCATGAACCAGGAATTGCCGGAATCGACAGCCCACGTCACCCTGTCGTGAGCCGGCCAGCGACCCGATAGCCATGACGAGCGATAGGGAAGGACCAGCGGGCCCGTTCAAGCACGCACTGGCACTGGCGATGCGCTCCATCGCCGGCGAGCCGGAGCTCACCGTGAGCTACGGCGCGGATGCGCCGGGGATCACGGGCACGCGCGCACGCCTGCCGCAGGTCGATCAGGACCTCAACGCGGACTCCGTCGCGGTCACCCGCGGCATGGCGGATTCCTTCGCTCTCAGGCTTGCCAACCATTCCAACGACGTCCACGGCCACTACCGGCCGGAGGGGCGCAATGCCCGCGCCGTCTTCGAGGCGGTGGAGCAGGCCCGCGTCGAGGCCATCGGCTCGCGCGCCATGCCGGGCATGGCCGACAATCTGACCGCCATGCTCGGCGAGCGCTACGAGCGCCAGGGCGCGGCCAATATCAAGAGCCGCGAGGACGCGCCCATCGAGGAGGCCCTCTCGCTGCTGGTGCGCGAGCGACTGACCGGCGTCAAGCCCCCGGAGAGCGCGCGCCGGCTCGTCGATCTCTGGCGCCCCTGGATCGAGGAGAAGGCCGGTACACAGCTCGACGAGCTGGCGGGCGAGCTGGGGGACCAGGCCGCCTTCGCCCGCATGACGCGCGATATCATCGCCGCCCTCGACATGGCCGACGAGCTCGGCGAGGACCCCGACGAGACGGAGGACGACCAGCAGGAAGGCTCCGAGCCGGAAGGCTCGGAGGCCGAGGAGCAGGGCGAACAGGGCGAGGCCGGACAGGACGAGACCGCCTCCAGCGAGGAGGTGGACGAGGCTCAAGGAGAGATGGAGGCCAGCGAGGAGCAGGCCACCGAGGTAGAGGCCGACGGCGCCGAGGAGGAGATGGAGTCCGAGGAGGCCCCCGACGGCAGCGAGCCCTGGCGCCCCCAGCTTCCCTTCTCCTCCAGCGCCAACGAGCAGTTCTACAAGGTCTTTACCGCCGAGTTCGACGAGGAGATCTCCGCGGAAGACCTCTGCGAGGCGGAGGAACTCGCCCGCCTGCGCAATTATCTCGACAAGCAGCTCAGCCACTTGCAGGGCGTCGTCGCGCGGCTCGCCAACCGGCTCCAGCGCCGCCTGCTCGCCAAGCAGAACCGCGCCTGGGACTTCGATCTCGAGGAAGGCATGCTCGATGCCAGCCGGCTGTCGCGGGTGGTGACCGATCCCATGCATCCGCTCTCCTTCAAGATGGAGAAGGACACCAATTTCCGCGACACGGTCGTCACGCTGCTGATCGACAATTCCGGCTCCATGCGCGGCCGGCCGATCACGGTCGCGGCGACCTGCGCCGACATCCTCGCGCGCACGCTGGAGCGCTGCAATGTGAAGGTGGAGATCCTCGGCTTCACGACCCGCGCCTGGAAGGGCGGGCAGTCGCGCGAGAAGTGGCTCGCCTCCGGCAAGCCCGCAATGCCCGGCCGGCTCAACGACCTGCGCCACATCGTCTACAAGAACGCCGACACGCCGTGGCGCCGGGCAAGGCGCAGTCTCGGCCTGATGATGCGCGAAGGGCTCCTGAAGGAGAATATCGACGGCGAGGCGCTGATCTGGGCCCATAACCGCCTGCTCGGCCGGTCCGAGCAGCGCCGCATCCTCATGGTCATCTCCGACGGCGCACCGGTCGACGATTCCACCCTGTCGGTCAATGCCGGCAACTATCTGGAGCGCCATCTCCGGCAGGTCATCCAGGATATCGAGACCCGCTCGCCCGTCGAGCTCATCGCCATCGGCATCGGCCACGACGTGACGCGCTACTATCGCCGCGCGGTCACCATCGTGGACGCGGAGGAACTCGGCGGTGCCATGACGGAGAAGCTCGCCGAGCTGTTCGACGAGGCGCCGGAGACCCAGCGGGTCCGCCGTCCGCGCGCCTCCGTTCCCGTATTCTAGCCGGACACGCAGGACGTCCCCGCCGCCATGAGACCGGTCCGCGCCCTGGCCTTCCTGGTCCTCTGCCTTCCCCTCGCCTCCAGCGGGCTCGGCGCGGAGGATCTGGGGCCCTCCCCGGTCTCCGTGGAGGCGACGGCGCTCGCCTTCGACCCGGGCGAGGACGAGCGCGAGGCCTTCGGCGCGCTCCTGTGGCGGGGCGGGCTGAAGCTCAGGAGCCGCGATCCCCGCTTCGGCGGCTTCTCCGGCCTCGTCGTCTCGCCGGACGGCTCCAGGCTCCTGGCCGTCAGCGATCAGGGCTGGTGGCTCGAGCTCGCGCTCGCCTATGACGGGGAAGGCCGGCTGTCGGGCGCCGGCGATGCCCGCATGGCGACCCTTCTCGACCGTGACGGCAAGCGCTTCGCCAAGAAGAGCCTGCGCGATGCGGAGACGCTGACCGCGCTCGGCCCGGAGGGGCCTTCGGGGCCCGTCGCGGTCGGGCTGGAGCGCACGGTGCGGCTGCTTCGCTACGATATCGGCCGCTTCGGCCTGGAGGCCCGTGCCGAGCCGATGCCGCTCACCCTGCCGAAGGCGCTCCATGACGGGCCGAACAACAAGGAGCTGGAAGCCGTCGCGAGCCTCGGCGGGAACCGGTTCCTCGCGATCAGCGAGGAGAATGTCGACAAGGCCGGCAATATCCGCGCCTGGATCCTCGGCGAGGCGAAGCCCCTCTCCTTCTCGGTCCGCCGTCTCGACGACTTCGCCATCACCGATGTGGCGATGGTGTCGCCCGACAGCGTCCTGACGCTCGAGCGCAGCTTCAGCGCCAGCGAGCGCCGGCTCGAAATGGCCATCCGCCGCTTTCGCATGGACGATGTGGCGGAGGGCGCGGCCGTCGACGGCGAGCTCCTGCTGCGCGCCCGCTGGCCAAGCCGCAGCATCGACAATATGGAAGCCCTCGACATCCACAGGACGGCAGACGGCGAGACCCGCATCACCCTGATGTCGGACGACAATTACAACGCCCCCCTCCAGCGCACGCTGATCCTGCAATTCGCCCTGCCCGACGGCCCCCGATAGATCGGGCCGGACGCCCCCTCCTCCCCGCCCGAAGGCCTTGTCTTCCCGCCGAATCGCTGCAAGGCTTCTCCTGACGCCATGGGGAGGCACGGCAGATGCCTGAGGGAACGGTCAATATCGGCACCATGTTCGGCGGGCGCAACGTCGACACGTTTCTCGGCCTGCCGCGCTGCGACGACCTTGCAAGGCTCCAGCCCGGCGCCGCGATCCTCGGCGCCCCCTGCGCCACGCCCTATGCCTCCGTCGGCCCCTATTGCGCGGACGCGCCCCGCACGATCCGCCAGACGAGCGCACGCTATGCCGGCGCGCTGCAGCATATGGACTTCGATCTCGGCGGCCCGATCCTCGCCTCGGGCGCCATTCCTGCGCTCGATTGCGGCGACCTGCCCTTCGACGCCGCCGATGCGGCCGGCAACCGCGCGCGGATCCGCGACGCCGTCGGCACGATGCTGGAGGCCGATGCTGTCCCGGTGATCGTCGGCGGTGACGATTCGATCCCCATTCCCCTCTTCGAGGCCTTCGCCGGGCGCGGCCCCTTCACCGTCGTGCAGGTGGACGCGCATATCGACTGGCGCGACGAGGTCGACGGCGAGCGGTACGGCCTGTCGAGCACCATGCGCCGGGCCTCGGAGATGGGCCATGTCGAGCGCATCGTCCAGATCGGCGCGCGCGGGCTCGGCAGCGCACGCCCGGCGGACTACCGCGACGCGCTGGACTGGGGCGTGAAGTTCGTCACCGCCCGCGAGCTCCACGAGACCGGCATCGAGGCCGCGCTCGCCCATATCCCCGAAGGCGCGCCCGTCCTCCTCGCCTTCGACTGCGACGCGCTGGACCCGACCACCATGCCCGCCGTGATCGGTCCCGCGCCCGGCGGGCTGACCTACTGGCAGGCGGTCGACATCGTTCAGGGCGTCGCCCGGCGCGGCCGGATCGCGGCCTTCGACCTGGTGGAGTTCATGCCCGCACGCGACATCCACGGGCTCGGCGCCCTCACCGCCTCCCGCCTCCTCGTCAACGCCATTGGCGCCATCGTCCGGCAGGACTGAAACGGCCCGGTCCGGGCCGTCTCCGGACCCCCCGTTTTCCGGTCCCGGAACATGAACGCCATATGAACGGTGCATTCAGGTTCCGTTCGATCCCGCTCTGGCAATATCGCTCACATGATCAACGGACACGGCCTCTTCGGCCGAGCGGGAGGATCGGATGAACAAGCGGGTACTCATGGCGATCGGAACGGCGACCATGCTGGTCGCGGGCCTGGCCCTTCTCGTCACCCCTGGCGAGACGACCAAGGCCGAGCCGCAGACGGTGACGCGCACATCCGCCACCCACACGCTGACCGCCTACAAGAACAGCCACTGGCCGGTCCAGGGTCGCGTAACGACAAATCCCTGCTCGCTCGCGGAATGCCGCGATGCCTGAGCACTGACGGAACTTCGCCCGGCATCCAGACGGGGCACTGCGCGGAGCAGACCAGATGTCAAGATGACCGGGTTGAAGGCACGGGAGCGGCAGAGGCCGGCATTGCCATCCGCCCCCTCTCGAATGTCGGCTGATGCCGTCTCCCGGAGCCTTCACTTTCACGAACTGGCGTTTTTTCTCTCCCCCTCGAAGCTAACTCCAAGGGCTTCCGGCTTGTCCGGGGCCCTCTTTTTTTGCGTCTGTTTTCCACCGCCAGAACGGCAGTCCCCCACCCCCTGCCGCGCCCGGACGATAAAGCGCAGCCGACGGGGTTTGCGAGCGGTATCTTTTCGACTATAACGCTGCGCCAGCCCTTATATATGTCTCCGAAGCATGCGTCCGCGGCCGCATTCCGCCTGAACGCACGCAACGGGACCACGCGACAGAACGCGAGCGACGATGCCCAAACGCACCGATATCAAATCGATCCTCATCATCGGCGCCGGCCCGATCGTCATCGGACAGGCCTGCGAGTTCGACTATTCAGGAACCCAGGCCGTCAAGGCCCTCAGGGAGGAGGGCTACCGGATCATCCTGGTGAACTCCAATCCGGCCACGATCATGACCGATCCGGAGCTGGCCGACGCCACCTATATCGAGCCGATTACCCCGGAAATCGTCGCCAAGATCATCGAGAAGGAGCGCCCAGATGCGCTCCTTCCGACTATGGGGGGGCAGACGGCGCTCAATACCGCCCTGTCGCTCAACCGCGACGGCGTGCTGGAACGCTTCGGCGTGGAGATGATCGGCGCGCGCGCCGACGCCATCGACAAGGCGGAGGACCGGGAACTCTTCCGCGAGGCCATGCAGAAGATCGGCCTGGAGGTGCCGCGCTCCGAGCTTGCCCATTCGCTCGCCGACGCGGCGGAGGCTCTGGACAAGATCGGCCTGCCCGCCATCATCCGCCCCTCCTTCACGCTCGGCGGCACGGGCGGCGGCATCGCCTATAACCGGGAAGAGTATTTCGACATCATCGAGCGCGGCATCGACGCCTCGCCGACCAACGAGGTACTGATCGAGGAATCGGTGCTCGGCTGGAAGGAGTATGAGATGGAGGTCGTCCGCGACAGGGACGACAACTGCATCATCATCTGCTCCATCGAGAATATCGACCCGATGGGCGTGCACACCGGCGATTCGATCACCGTCGCGCCGGCTCTCACGCTGACCGACAAGGAATACCAGGTCATGCGCAATGCGAGCCTCGCCGTGTTGCGCGAGATCGGTGTGGAGACCGGCGGCTCGAACGTGCAGTTCGCGGTCAACCCGAAGGACGGACGCCTCGTCGTCATCGAGATGAACCCGCGCGTGTCGCGCTCCTCCGCGCTCGCCTCCAAGGCGACCGGCTTCCCCATCGCCAAGGTCGCCGCCAAGCTCGCCGTCGGCTACACGCTCGACGAGCTGGAGAACGACATTACGGGCGGCGCGACGCCGGCCTCCTTCGAGCCGACCATCGACTATGTGGTCACCAAGGTGCCGCGCTTCGCCTTCGAGAAGTTCCCGGGCTCGGAGCCGACGCTCACCACCTCCATGAAGTCGGTCGGCGAGGCCATGGCCATCGGCCGAAACTTCCAGGAATCGCTCCAGAAGGCCCTGCGCTCGCTCGAGACCGGGCTCACCGGCCTCAACGAGGTCGAGATCGAGGGCCTTGGCCAGGGCGACGACAAGAACGCGATCCGGGCCGCCCTCGGCAAGCCCACGCCGGACCGGCTCCTGAAGGTCGCCCAGGCGCTGAGGCTCGGCGTCTCCTACGAGCAGATCCACGCCTCCTGCGCCTTCGATCCGTGGTTCATCGCACGCATCGACGAGATCGTGCAGATGGAGGAGCGTGTGCGCGCCCACGGCCTGCCTGAAGACGCCGCGAACATGCGCGCGCTGAAGGCCATGGGTTTCTCCGACGCGCGGCTCGGCGAGGTCGCCGGGCTGAGCGAGATGGAGGTGCGCCGGCACCGCTACGGCCTGGCCGTCCACCCCGTCTACAAGCGCATCGACACCTGTGCGGCGGAGTTCGCCTCGCCCACGGCCTACATGTACTCCACCTACGAAGCGGGGCTGCCCGGCGACGACGGCAACGAGGCCAGCCCGTCGGATCGCGAGAAGGTGATGATCCTCGGCGGCGGACCGAACCGGATCGGCCAGGGCATCGAATTCGACTATTGCTGCTGCCATGCCGCCTTCGCGCTCGGCGAGGCCGGCTACGAATCGATCATGGTCAACTGCAATCCGGAGACCGTGTCGACCGACTACGACACCTCCGACCGGCTCTATTTCGAGCCGCTGACCGCGGAGGATGTGCTGGAGATCATCCACACCGAGCGCACCAGGGGCACGCTCAAGGGCGTCATCGTGCAGTTCGGCGGCCAGACGCCCCTCAAGCTCGCCCGGCCGCTCGAGGCAGCCGACGTGCCGATCCTCGGCACCGAGCCCGACGCCATCGACCTGGCGGAGGACCGCGACCGGTTCCAGGCGCTCCTGCAGACACTCAAGCTGCGCCAGCCGCGCAACGGCATCGCGCTGTCGGCAGAGGGCGCGCGCCAGATTGCCCGGGAGATCGGCTATCCGGTCGTCATCCGTCCGTCCTACGTGCTCGGCGGACGCGCCATGGAGATCGTCCACGACGATGCCGGCCTCGAGCGCTACATCAACCAGGCCGTCGTCGTCTCCGGCGACAGCCCGGTGCTGATCGACAGCTATCTGCGCGACGCCATCGAGGTCGATGTCGACGCGCTGTCGGATGGCGGGGACGTCTTCGTGTGCGGCATCATGGAGCATATCGAGGAAGCCGGCATCCATTCCGGCGACTCCGCCTGCTCCCTGCCGGCCCATTCCCTGAAGCCGGAGGCCGTCGAGGAGCTCAAGCGCCAGACGAAGGCGCTCGCCCTCGGCCTCAATGTGGTCGGGCTGATGAACGTCCAGTACGCCATCAAGGACGGCGACATCTATGTGCTGGAGGTCAATCCGCGCGCGAGCCGCACCGTGCCCTTCGTGGCCAAGGTGATCGGCGAGCCGATCGCCAAGATCGCCGCGCGGCTGATGGCCGGCGAGCCGCTTTCGGGCTTCGGCCTCGTCTCGCGCCCGCTCAAGCATATCGGCGTCAAGGAGGCGGTGTTCCCCTTCGCGCGCTTCCCCGGCGTCGACACGGTGCTCGGTCCGGAAATGCGCTCCACCGGCGAGGTGATGGGGCTCGACCGCGACTATGCGACGGCCTTTGCCAAGAGCCAGCTTGGCAGCGGCACGCAGGTGCCGGTCTCCGGCACCGCCTTCGTGTCGGTGCGCGAGAGCGACAAGCCGCGTATCCTGGATGCCGCGCGCACGCTGGTCGGGCTGGGCTTCAGGATCATCGCCACGGGCGGCACCCAGCGCTATCTGTCGGAGCACGGCATCGAATGCACCAAGGTCAACAAGGTGCTCGAGGGCCGTCCCCACATCGTCGACGCCATGAAGAACGGCGAGGTCCAGCTCGTCTTCAACACGACGGAGGGGGCCAAGGCGCTGGAGGACTCCAAATCGATCCGCCGGACCGCGCTGATCCACAAGATTCCCTACTACACCACGCTTTCCGGCGCCCTCGCCGCGACGCGGGCCATCGCCGCCTACAAGGCGGGGACACTTGAAGTGACCCCGCTTCAGGACTATGTTCGCGCCAGCAGACAGAGGGTGGAAGCACGGTCTGCGTAGATTGATTGGGTGTTGCACGCCGGCCCCATCGCGCTCATATTTGTGCGTCGGGTCAGTTGTTATTTCTGACATCCACTGCCAGTGTAACGGGTCGGTCATGATGACCGCACCGAGTGAGACCGGATTGACGGACGATGAGCATGGAAAAGGTTCCGATGACCGCGGCGGGCCACGAGGCCCTGATTGAAGAGATCAAGCATCTCAAGACCGTGGAGCGTCCGCGCATCATTCGCGCCATCCAGGAGGCGCGCGCGCATGGCGACTTGTCGGAGAACGCCGAGTATCACGCCGCCAAGGAACAGCAGGGCTATACCGAGGCCCGCGTCGCGGAGCTGGAGGACAAGCTGTCGCGCGCGGAAGTCATCGACGTGTCCAAGCTGTCCGGCGACAGCGTCAAGTTCGGCGCCACGGTCACGCTCGTCGACGAGGATACCGACGAGGAGTCCGTCTACCAGATCGTCGGCGAGCTGGAGGCCGACGTGAAGGCCGGCCGGATCTCCATCACCTCGCCCATCGCCCGCGCCCTGATCGGCAAGTCCGTGGGCGACAGCGTCGAGGTGAACACGCCCGGCGGCGGCAAGAGCTACGAGATCCTCGCCGTCAGCTACAGCTGATCCGGGCATCCGGCACAGCCGTTCGGCCCCCCAGAGCGTTTTCCCGATTTCAGGACATGCGACAGCCCCTCCCGGCGTGGCCGGCGGGGGCCTGTAGCGTTGTGCCGGAGAGGGTGTAGACTGCTACCCGGACGGGACAAGCCGGGAGACGCGCCATGGCCATGGACATCGAATTGCCGCGAGGACTGACGGAACCGGACGTATGGCGGCGCCGGGCCGGCGCCGTGGCCTGCCTGCTCCTCGTGCTCGCCGCACTCGCGGCCTGGGCCTCCCCGCTCGAGGCGCGCTCCGGCGAGCGCAATCCCGTCTTCCGCTATGGCGGCAACGAGTTCATCATCCGGCGGACCGTCTCCGGCGGCACGCTCTATCTGCGCGCCTATCGCGCGGCGGGCGACCAGTGGGAGCCCTATGCGCGGACATCGCTGCCGGTGGCGAGCGAAAAGGCCCGCCGCCGCGAGGTCGAGGCCTGGGCGCGCAACAAGAACGCGCCGCTGCGCCACGGCAAGCCCAGCCTCGTGGAGCGGATCTACTTCACCGGCAAGCCGCTCGGCTATTCGACCATCGACCTCGACAATCCGATGAACACCGACCTCAACCGCTTCAACGGCCGCATGTGGCCTTGAGCGGTGCCGGGACGGCACGTCCCCACGGCGGGCATCGCCCTCCCCCTCACCCCGCCCAGTCGCGGATGAGGGCGCGATAGATCGTGGTGGCCTCCCCGATCCGGTCGACCACGCAGTATTCGTCGGTCTGATGCGCCATGGCCGGCTCGCCGGGGCCCAGGACGACGGTCGGCACAGTGCCGTAGGCCGGCGTGAGATAGGCGGCGTCGGTGAAATAGGTCATCGCGCCCGGGGCCTGATCCTCGCCGGTCACCTCGCGGGCGGCAGCCGCGACCGTCTTCACCCAGGGATCGGCCGGATCGGTCCACACCCCTTCCAGGTCGATGATCGGCTCGAGCGCCTCCAGATCGGGCGCGAGATAGGCCTCGAGCCTCGACCTGACCTGCTCGTGGCTCATGCCGGCGACGGTGCGGATGTCGATGCCGATCTCGGCGCGGTCGGGAACGGAATTGACGTTGAGGCCGCTCTTGAGCGTTCCGACATTGAGGGTGGGCACGCCCATCGCCTCGTGCGCGGGCACGGCGAAGCCGAAATGCTCCAGCTTGGTGACCATGCGCGCGGCCTTGTAGGCGGCGCTCTCGCCCTTCTCGGGCATGGAGCCGTGCGCCGTCACGCCCGCCGCGGTCGCTTTCAGCCACAGCGCCCCCTTGTGGCCCGCCATGGCGCGGTTCGAGGTCGGCTCGGCCACGACCACCGCGCCGGCCTTGCCGAGCGCCTTCTTCTCCGCCAGATAGCGCGCGCCCTCGCAGCCCGTCTCCTCGCCCGCCGTGATCACCAGCACGACGCCCGGACCGCCTTCCGCCGCCTTGCGCTCCTCGATGGCGGCGGCGACGAACGCGGCCACACCCGCCTTCATGTCGCTCGAGCCGCGGCCATAGAGCTTGCCGTCCTTGATCTCGCCCTTGAAGGGATCGACCGACCAGTCCGTCGCGCCGAGCGGCACCGTGTCGGTGTGGCCGGTGAAGCAGATCGGCGCCTTGCGGGACCTCTTCTTCGCCGCGCCGCCGAGTCTCGCCACGAGGTTCGGCCGGTTCTTGGCGAACTCGTGGGTCTCCACGGTGAAGCCGTGTTCCTCCAGAAGCCCGCCGAGATGCTCCGCGCAGGCCTTCTCCGTCTTTTCCGGATTGCGCGTGTCGAAGCCGAGCAGCGTTCGCGTCAGCTCCACCGGATCGATAGCTGCCATCCCGTCCTCCCCATTGGTCTTGCGGATTGCGCGCCCCCGTCCGCCTTCCCTCTCCTCAGTCGTTGATACGCATGATGCGTTCCAGCCCGCGCCGGAAGACGAAGGCGATGGTGACCGTGATCAGCGCCGCCGGCACCGAGACGGCGAACGAGACGAGGCTGAACTCGTGGACATTCTCGTAGGACCACAGGAAGAGCTGGTGCAGGAAGGCCACGACCACCGCCGCGATCAGGATATGGACCGGCCTGCTGGCCGCGAACCCGCCGATGATCGAGGCTAGGATGATCGTCGGACTGGCCAGCTTCACCAGAAACACCGCAAAGACATAATCCAAGTCCATGGCTGTCCGCCACCTCGCCGCTGGGCCTGTCGCGAGCCACGGCGCCCCTTGCATGCGCACGCGGCCAACATCGGTTGGATCCCCCCAGGCCTCGCCCGACCCTTCAACATGGACCCGCCCCGGCGGATTGGCAAGCCGGGAGCGGGCCTTGCGGCACTTGTCCTGGCCGCCGTGCCGCGGCATCCGTGGCGCTCACGCCGCACGGCCGGCGAGCAGGCGCGCGACATCCTCCAGGCTCTCGATACCCATGGCATCGTCGGGATCGAGCTCATGGCCCAGCGCGGTCTCGATCTCCAGCAGCAGGCGCATATGGCCGAGGCTGTCCCAGGCCTCAATGGTGCCGATCCGCGTGTCCTCGGCAATGTCGCCCGGCGATACGCCGAGCGCGCTCGCCAGCAGCGCGCGGGCCTCGTCTATCGCCGTCATGTCGCCCGCCCCGCTTTCCGCATTTGCCGCCACTCCTCGCGCAACAGTCCGAACTGGCACTGGTCGAGGCGCTTTCCGCCCTTCGCGGACCGGCAGTGGCCGCGCAACACGCCCTCCAGCCGCCAGCCCTGTGCCTTGTAGTTGAAGACGGCGGGAAAATTGCGCGCCAGCGGCATGCCGATCGCCTTCTCCACGCCCTCCTTGTCGAAGAAATGGTCGAGCAGCGCCGCCCGGGTCTCCAGCACCACCTTCTCGCCCCAATAGTCCTTGTCGCCGATGATCACGTTGAAGGTGGCGGTGCGCTGCTTCTCGCTCCTGTTGATGGCGTAGAAGCCGATATGGAGGTCGTTGCGCTTGTCGAAGACACCGACGAGGACGCGCCGCGACTGGTCGAAGCTTCCGATATAGTTCTGAAGCTCCTTGAGCGTCATCTTCGCCGGTTTGGTGTTGACCGGCTCCATGACGTCGGGGTCCGCCGCCCACCCGATCCAGCGCTCGGAGGCGTCGCCGGGCTTGAGCGTGCGGATCACGAAGCGCTCCGTGGAGAGCCGGATGAGTTTCGGCATGTTCAGGCGCATGGCGTCTCCGTGAGGCTCTTGCGCACCATGTCGCGGCTGACCTTGCCGCGCGACGTCTTCGGGATCTCGTCGACAACGAACCAGCGCTCCGGCACGGCCTCGCGGCGCAGGCGCTCAAGGCACCATTCCCGCAAGCTCTCCGCGGTCTCGCCCGCGCCGTCGGCGAGCCTGACGGCAACCGCCACGATCTCGCCGGAAACCGCGTCGGGCAGGCCGAAGGCGCAGGCCTCCGCCACAGAGCCATGACGCTCCAGCAGGCCGTCGATCTCGGCGGGCTGGACCTTGAAGCCGGCGCGATTGATCTCGTCCTTGATGCGGCCGGAGAGCCGGATACGCCCCGCCTCGTCCACCGTGCCCCGGTCGCCGGTCCGGTACCAGCCGTCGCCGAGAACGGCCCCGGTGAGGTCCGGCCGGTCGAGATAGCCGGACATGAGCGAGGGCGTCTGGACGGCGATCTCGCCCTCACCCTTGAGATGCAGACGCCCGTCATCCCCGACCACGGCCGCCGCCCCGCCCCAGGGCCTGCCGATGAGCCCGTCCTCCATGGCGTGCCTGGAGGAGGCGCCGCCGATCCAGTTGGCGGTCTCGGTGATCCCGTAGCAATTGACGACCTCCGCACCCGACCAGTCCGCGATCGCAGACCAAAGCTCGGTCGTCAGCGGCGCGGAGCCGACATGGACGCGCATGAGCGTGCCGCCTTGCGGAGGCTTCGCGAGCTTGAGCGCCATGCGCCACAAGGTCGGAACGGAGCTGAAGAAACCGATCCGGTGATCGTCCACGACACGGCCGAGCGAGGAGGCGAGTGCGAGCCCCGTCTGGGGAATATGGAGCCGGCCTCCGGCGAACAGCGCGGTCAGCGAATTGCCGATCAGTCCGTGGCCGAAATGGACCGGCAATGTGAGAAGCGTGCGTGCGAGCGCCGTCTCGCCGATATGGGCGACATTGAGGGAAAGGCGCGCGAGGATCGCCCGGAAGCTCAGAACCACGCCCTTCGGCGCGCCGGTCGTGCCGGAGGTGAAGAGGATGAGGGCCGGGTCGTCGAGCCCGGCGCCGGCGCCCTCCGGCATCGTCGCGCCGGCGTCCGGGGTCTCCCCGTCGAGCGCGAAGACCGGTACGGGCCAGCCCTCCTGCGGTCCGCCCTCGCCGGTCAGCACGGCTGCGGCCCCCGCGAACCGGGCTATCGTCTCTCGTTCGGCCGGTGTCAGCCCCGGATCGAGGCAGGCCGCGGTGGCCCCGAGCGACCAGACGGCGAACAGATCGGCGAAGAACCCGGGCGAGGCCGGACGCGCGATGGCGACCACGGAGCGCGCGCCGATGCCGGCCTTCTCCAGGAGACGGGCGCGCGCGGCCACCTGGCGGACGAGATCGTCCGCCGACCAGACCTCGCCGGTCTGCAGATGATGGATACTCCCCAGTCTTTCGAGCGGCAATCGCATGAATCGGCTTCCATCTGGCACGACAGGATAGCAATCCCCGATGGCTTTCCAACAGCAAAGGCCACCGGTTTTCCGGTGGCCCGTCTCTCTCCGCCATGTCCGGGCGCACCGTGCCCCCAATTGGGGCGCGGTGCTCCGGGCTGTTGCGGCCTGTCGATCCCGAATCGGGGCCGACCAAAGGCAGCCCGATCTAGAACAGATAGTTCACGCCGACGCGGAAAGTGTGCGTGGTGAGATCGTAGTCACCCCCCAGCGGCGGCGCCTGGTCGCTGCCCTCGAAGAAGTTGAAATCCTCCTTGCCGAAATCGGCATAGAGATACTCCGCCTTGAGGCTGATACTGTCGGTGAAGGCGTGTTCGACGCCGCCGCCGACCGTCCAGCCGAACATCGAATTGCTGTCCTTGTCGTCAATGCGGCCGCCGAACAGATCCATCTTCATCTTCAGCTTGGTGAAGGCCGCGCCGCCCGTCACGTAGAAGAGCGTGCGGTCCATCGCCCAGCCGAGGCGGCCCCGGATCGTCGCCATCCAGTCGACCTGGGCTTCCACCCGGGCCGCCGTATAGATCTGCGGGTAGATCGTGTCGTCGACATCGCCGAGGCTGAAATCGCCCTCGATGCCGAGGACAATGCTGTCGATCTGGTAGTTGTAGCCGGCCTGGACACCGCCCATGAAGCCGTTCGGGTCGAACGCGGTCTCGTCGTTGCTGATCCCCATGGTCTTGCCGAAGAACGTGTCGCCGTCGATATCGCCGTCGACCATACCGGCATGGACGCCGCCATAAAGGCCTGTCCAAGTCCACATCGGCGCCGCCGGCGGCGGCACGAACAGATCGGCGGCCTGCGCGGCCGGTGCGTTGCAGGCAAGCCCAAGGGTCACGGCGGCAACGCCGAGCATCAGTGTCGATTTCATGATTCCCCAGTCCCTCTCGTCGATGGGTTAGGCGTCTTTGCTATAGCAAAAGATGCACCGGGGAAATCATCTCCAGCGTTGCGTTGCGCAACAGCACCACTATGTGGCAATTACGCCACATAGTGGTATCATGAGGTCATCAGAACAGGTAATTCACACCGACGCGGAAGGTGTGGGTCTTCAGCTTGAAGTCGTCGCCGATCTCCGGCAGCTCCTGTGCCCCACCATAGAAGCTGAAGCTTTCCTTGCCGAAATCGGCATAGAGATATTCCGCCTTGAGCGTGATGTGATCGGTCACGGCATGCTCAACGCCGCCGCCGACCGTCCAGCCGAAATAGGAGTTCGAGTCCTTGTCCCCGAAGCCCGCACTATCCAGCTTGAGCTCCAGATCGGTGAAGGCCATGCCGCCCGTCGCATAGAAGAGCGTGCGGTCCATCGCCCAGCCGACGCGCGCGCGGATCGTGGCCATCCAGTCGATCTGGGCCTCGGCCCGCGTCGGTCCGAAGACGAAGGGATAGGCCGTGTCGTCGACATCGCCGAGGCTGAAATCGCCCTCGACGCCGAGGACGATGCTGTCGATCTGGTAGTTGTAGCCGGCCTGGATGCCGCCCATGAAGCCGTTCGGATCGAGAATCTCCTCATCACCGCGCGGGGGGCCGCCCTTCTTGCCGAAGAAGGGATCGCCATCGATATCGCCATCGACCATGCCGGCATGGACACCGCCATAGAAGCCGGTCCAGCTCCACATGGGCGGCGGGGGCGGCGGCGGAACGTATAGATCGGCCGCCTGCGCGGCCGGGGTGCCTGCACCCCCTGAAGCAAGGGCAAGCCCGAGGCCCGCCGCGGCAACACCAGCCATCAAGGTCGTTTTCATGATATCCCCTATTTCTGCTCTCTGTCCACGGAACTGACGACATCTACTATCGCATGGACCGCACCGGGAAAATCGCCTTCCGAAGTCCCGCCGCGTTATTATGCGGCCGTGTCGCAATCATGCCACAGAGAGGCCTTGCCTCTGTCAGAACAGCCAGTTCACGCCGACGCGGAAGGTGTGGGTCGTGAGCTTCGCGTCGTCGCTGGTGATGTAGTCGTCGAAGAAGCTGAACTTCTCCTTGCCGAAATCCGCATAGAGATATTCGGCCTTCAGGCTGATCGAATCGCTGACCGCGTGCTCCACGCCGCCGCCGACGGTCCAGCCGAAATAGGAGCTCTTGTCGGAATCGCTGCCCGCCGGACCGGCATCGATCTTGGCCTTGACGTCGGTGAAGGCCACGCCGCCCGTCGCATAGAAGAGCGTGCGGTCCCAGGCCCAGCCCAGACGGCCGCGGATCGTCGCCATCCACTCGATCTCCGGCTCCACCCGGGCGGGAAAGCCGACAATGGTGGGATAGACCACATCGTCCACGTCGCCGAAGCTGACATCGCCTTCCAGACCGAGCACGATGCTGTCGAACTGGTAGTTGTAGCCCGCCTGGATGCCGCCCATGATCCCGTTCGGATCGGTGGTGACCCGCTCGGAGACGATGGGATCCTCGACATCGACGGTACCGTCGAGATCGCCGTCGACCGCCCCGACATGAAGGCCGACATAGGGCCCCGTCCACGACCAGACGGGCGGCGGCGGGGGCGGCACATAGGCCGGCAGATCGGCCGCATGGGCGCCTGTCGCGCCCATGCCGCCGAGGGCAAGGCACAGCCCGGCTGCCGCCATGGCCGTGCCCGTCGTTGGCCTCTTCCTCATGACATGCCCCTCCTACAGGACGTGTCCTCTCAGAACAGCCAGTTCACGCCGACGCGGAAGGTGTGGGTCGTGAGTTTCACGTCCCCTTTGACATCGGGAAACTGGGTGTCGGAGAACGAGTAGGATTCCTTGCCGAAATCGGCATAGAGATACTCCGCCTTCAGGCTGATCGAATCGCTGACCGCGTGCTCCACGCCGCCGCCGACGGTCCAGCCGAAATAGGAGTTCTTGTCGGAATCGTTGAAGCCGGCGAGATCGTCGTCGACCTTGATCTTCAGGTCGGTGAAGGCCATGCCGCCGGTCGCATAGAAGAGCGTGCGGTCCCACGCCCAGCCGACGCGCGCGCGGATCGTCGCCATCCAGTCGATCTGGGACTCGATACGGCCCGACGGGCTGAACAGCGAGGGATAGATCACGTCGTCGACATCGCCGAAGCTGATATCGCCCTCGACGCCCAGCACGATGCTGTCGAACTGGAAATTGTAGCCCGCCTGCAAGCCGCCCATGATCCCGTTCGGGTCCATGGAATCGGCGGGGACTTCCGCAATATCGTCTCCCTCCACGTCGAAATTGTCGTCGATATCCCCATCGATCGCGCCGACATGGAGGCCGGCATAGGGCCCGGTCCACGACCAGACCGGGGCCGGCGGGGGCGGCACATAGACGGGAAGATCCGCCGCGGATGCGCGCGGAACCGTTACGCCCCCGACCGCCAGGCAAAGGCCGAGCGCAGCCGTGGCCACGCCTGTCGTCAGTACTCGTTTCATCACTCAACTCCCCCTTCTGGCCCCCCCGCCCCGGCGGCACAATGCCGTCAGAACAGCCAGTTCACCCCGACGCGGAACGTATGGGTCTGAAGATCGGCCCTGCCTCTCTCGTCCTCGCCGCCCAGGGTGAATGTCTCCTTGTTGAAATCGGCGTAGAGATATTCCGCCTTGAAGCTCAGATAGTCGGTGAAGGCGTGCTCCACGCCGCCGCCGACCGTCCAGCCGAACATGGTCTGGGTGTCCTTGTCGGTGAACGGCCCTTCCGACGCCTTCAGTTCCATGTCGGCAAAGGCCGCACCGCCCGTCGCATAGAAGAGCGTGCGGTCCATCGCCCAGCCGACGCGGCCGCGAATCGTCGCCATCCAGTCGATCTGGGTCTCGAAGCGGAAGTCCGCCGGATAGGCGACATCGTCGACATCGCCGAAGCTGAAATCGCCCTCGACGCCCAGCACGATGCTGTCGAACTGGAAATTGTAGCCCGCCTGCACGCCGCCCACGATGCCGTTGGGATCGAGCTTGAGCTCGAAGCCTTCCGGGTCCTCCTCGCCGCGCGCGGAAATATCTCCGTCGACCGCGCCGACATGGAGACCGAGATAGGGCCCCGCCCACGACCAGACCGGGGCCGGCGGCGGAGGCACATAGACGGGAAGGTCGGCAGCCTCGGCGCTCGTGTGCGCCATGCCGGCCAGCAGACACAGCCCGAATGCGGCGGCTGCCGATTTGCAAGTCAGCGATGGGGTCATTGGCTCCCCCCAAGCATATGTCCCGGAACGCTTCGCCGCCCCGCGCGGCCGAAATCCCAAAGCCGGAACTTGCTCAAGCGTATAACAGCTCAGGACTTGCTGAAAGCAGCCTCCGCAAATTGCCAGGTTTTTCGAATATTGCTGTTGCTCAAACGATACATAATATTCTCGGAATCGAATTTCTTCATTTTTATCAATCAGCACGACAATCGAATTTCATCCAAGTAAATCAAGCGGCTGGCGCAGTTCATGTTTCTGTTGAACCCGCTTGCCGGCAGCCGGTCGCGTCAGTGTCCGCCGCCACCGGCGGGCATGGCGCGGGGCCTGCGCATCAGCGGGGTCACGGCGACGAGCAGGAAGAAGAGCACGGTGAGTGCCACGAACACGTCGGCGAAGGCCATGACGGTCGCCTGCTGGCGCACGATGAGGGAGAGCTGCTTGAGGGCCGCCTGGTGGGCGTCCGATCCGAGGCTGGAGAAGCCTTCGGTCAGCCTGGCGAGCGCCTGCTCGGCCTCCGGCCGGCCCCATGCCACGCTGTCGCGCAGGCGGGCGAGATGCAGGTCCGTGCGGTCGTTGAGGATGGTGTTGATAATGGCGAGCCCGACGGCCCCGCCGAGATTGCGCGTGACGTTGAACAGCCCGGACGCGTTCTTGATGGTCTCCGGCGGCAGCGTGCCGAGCGAGAGATTGGTGATCGGCACCATGGCCAGCATGAGCGACACCCCGCGCAGCACCTGCGGCATGAACAGTTCCCAGAAATCCCAGTCCGCGGTGATGTTGGAGGCCTGCCAGGTGCCGAGCCCGAAGCCAAGGAAGCCGATGGCGATCATGATGCGCGGGTCGAGGCGCGCCGACAGGCGCCCGGCAATGGGCGCGGTCAGGAACATGCACACGCCGGTGACGAACATGGTCTCGCCGATCATCAACGCGGAGTAATCGCGCACGCGCGCCAGATAGATCGGATAGAGATAGGTCAGCCCGTAGAGCCCGATCCCCATCACGAAGCTGAGCACGGCCCCGGTCCCGAAATTGATGTTGGCGAAGGCCCGGAGATCGACCACCGGCTCGCGCGCGCTGAACGCCCGCCAGAAGAAGACGATGGCCGAGACCGCCGAGACCGCGGTGAACAGCGCGATCCAGTGATCGTCGAACCAGTCGTTGGTCGGCCCCTCCTCCAGCACGAATTCGAGACTGCCGAGGAAGCCCGCCATGGAGACGAGCCCGAGCCAGTCGAAGCGCTCCAGAAGCGACAGCTCCGGCTCGTCGAAATCGACCAGCAGCGCGGTCGCCGCCGTCACGAGGATGCCCGGCACGATATTGACCAGGAACAGCCAGTGCCAGGAGAAGAGCTCCGTCAGATAGCCGCCGACCGTCGGCCCGATGGTCGGCGCGAGCGTGGCGACCAGCCCGATGATCGGCGAGACGAGGGATTGCCTGCTGCGGGGGAAGACGGAGTAGGCGGAGGCGAAGACCGTCGGGATCATGCCGCCGCCGATGAAGCCCTGAAGCGCGCGGTAGACGATCATCTGGTCGATCGAATTGGCGGTGGCGCACAGGAAGCTCATGGCCGTGAAGCCGGCACAGGAAGCCACGAACAGCCAGCGCGTCGACAGCGCCCGCGACAGGAAGCCGGAGAGCGGGATCATGATCACCTCGGCGATCAGATAGCTCGTCTGGACCCACGAGATCTCGTCTGCGCTCGCCGAAAGCCCCGCCTGGATCTCCGACAGGGAGGCCGACACGATCTGGATGTCCAGGATGGCCATGAACATCCCGAACACCATGCAGATGAAGGCCGCCATCTTGCGCGGATCGATGGCGTCGCCGTCCGCGGCCTCTGCAGGGGCCGTCGTGCTCATGGGGCGCTCCGTGCTCTCGCCGGCGCCGGTCAGTGGGATCCGGCCAGCCGGGTCCGGTCCTCCCCGGACGCCGTGGCGGTGCCCGCGCCGGTGCGGGTGTCGACGGTCACGACGACGGACATTCCGGGCCTGAGCACATGGTCGCGCAGCACAGTGCCGTCGAGACGGATGCGCACCGGCAGGCGCTGGACGATCTTGGTGAAGTTGCCGGTGGCGTTCTCCGGCGGCAGCAGGCTGAACAGCGCACCCGACGCCGGCGAGATGCTCTTCACCTCGCCCGCGAAGGTCCTGTCGGGATAGGCGTCGACCGAAATCTCGGCGATCTGGCCGGCATGCATGCTCTCAAGCTGGGTTTCCTTGAAGTTCGCGTCGATATAGACATCGTCGAGCGGCACGACGGCGACCAGGCGGTCGCCGGGCTGGACGAGCCGGCCCACCTCGACCGATTTGTTGCCGATCACGCCATCGACGGGCGCGCGCACCACCGTGAAGGAGAGATCGCGCTCGGCCTGCGCCAGGGCCGTCTTCAACCCCTGAAGCGACTGTTCGGCCTCGACCTTCTGGGCCTTCAGAACGGCGATCTCCGCCTTTGCGGAGGCGAGCTGCGCCTGCGCCGCCTTCAGCGCCGCAACGGCCTTGTCGTGGCCGGCGCGCGCATTGTCGAGCTTCTGGCGGCTCGCGAAGGCGCTCTTGACCAGCTTCGTCTGCCGGTCGAGTTCCAGGCTGGTCTGCTGCACATCGGCCTTGGCACCGGCGATCTCGGCCTGAGCCTGGTCGACCGCGGCCCCGGCCGCCCCGATCTGGACGGCAATGCGCGAGACCGTTGCCTGCTGTGCCGCGATCCTGTCCTTCGCCTGCTGGACGGCAAGCCTGTAATCGCCATCGTCGACCCGCGCGATCACATCGCCCTTGGAGACCGGCTGGTTCTCGTCGACATCGACCTCGGCCACATAGCCGGACACCTTGGAGGCGACCACCGTCACATCGGCGCCGACATAGGCATCGTCTGTGGACACCTCGAAGCGGCCGACGGTCCACCAGTGATAGCCCTCATAGCCGCCACCCGCCAGCGCGAGGAGCGCGATGGCCAGCAGGACGAAACGCTTGCGCCCGGCCCTGCGCAGCGAGGCCGGCGGCGGTGTCCCGCTGGCAGCCGCGCCATCCTCCGGCCCGGCGGCGGGCGGGCGTGCCGCCGGCGGACCGTCCGGCTTCAGGGCCTGTTGCTGTGCCGGCGATGCCGCGCCGTTGCGCGCCTTGTGCGGCACGCCGTCGTCCCCGGTCAGGCCATTCGGCGGCGTCGGCAGGCTGTCCGTGTCGGCGGAGACGGTCTCGCTGGTGCGGTCCATGAGCGCAGGCTTCCCGGATTTCTTTGACTGAACGGTTCGGTCAAGGTAAGACGTCTTAGCATTGACCGAACGGTTCGGTCAATGCATCATGACCGCAATATCGTATCGCGATATCGCATTGCAAGATCGAGGCAACGGACAGGACGATGAGCGACGCCACCCCGAGACCGGACACCGCGACCGCGGACCGGGAGACCCGCGAGCCCCCCAAGAAGCTGGAGATCCTCAAGGGTGCCCGCCGCGTCTTCAGGGCCGAGGGCTTCGCCGGCGCCAGCATGGGGCAGATCGCGCAGGCCGCCGGCGTCTCCAAGGGTACGCTCTATGTCTATTTCGACAGCAAGGAGGACCTGTTCCGCGAGCTCGTTGTCGCGGACAAGCGCGAGACCGCCGAACGGCTCTCCCACCTCGAAGAGGATGGCATCGAAGTCGACCGGGCCCTCCAGCGCTTCGGCGAGAGCTTCGTCGCCATGCTGACCGCGCCGGAGCACATCGCCCTCATCCGCATGGTGATCGGGGCGGCCGACAAGCTGCCCGACGCCGGCCGCGCCTTCTACGAGGTCGGGCCGGCCTATGGCATCAAGCGGCTGGCGGCCTATCTGGAGCGCCAGGCCGAGGCCGGAAAGCTCGCAATCGACGAGGACATGGAGCGGGCCGCCGCACAATTCCTCAATCTGTGCCAGGGCGATCTCGCCAAGTCGCGCCTCTTCTGCTGCGGCGAGCAGCCCGGAACCGAGGAGATCAAGGCCACGGTGGCGAGCGCCGTCAGGCTCTTCATGCGCGCCTATCAGCCCAGGAACACGCGGGCGGAGGGGTAGCGGGTCCGCGGTGGCACCCGGGTCGCCAGGAAGAAGCCGAGCGTCAGCGGGCCGACACGGCCGATGAACATGACGGCGACGATCACGGCGCGGCCAAGCCCGTCGAGATCGCCGGTCGCCCCCCTCGACAGGCCGACCGTCCCGAAGGCCGACGTCACCTCGAAGGCGAGCGCCAGGAAATCGCCGTCATGGGTGCCGGTGACGAGGAAGAGCGCCGCCATGACCACCAGCAGGCTCACCATGGCGAGCGCCAGCACCTTCAGCACCTCCTCCAGCCCGATGCTGCGTCCGAAGGCCCTCAGCGCGGAGCGGCGCTTGAAGAAGGCGACGGTCGCCAGGATGAGCACGATGAAGGTCGTGACCTTGATGCCGCCCGCCGTGGAGGTACTGCCCCCGCCGATCACCATGAGCAGCATGAACATCAGCGCCGTCGGGTCGTGAAGCCCCGCAATATCGACGGTGTTGAAGCCCGCCGTGCGGGTCGTCACGGCCTGGAACCAGCTCGCCATGAGCTTCTCCGGCACGCCGGGCAGCGCGCCGAGCGTTTGCGGATTGGTCCATTCGAGCACGGCGAAGGCCGCGAAGGCCCATACGACCAGGCCCGCAGTGCCCACGAGCATCAGCTTGCTGTGAAGCGACAGAGCCCGCCAGCCGCGCATCTTGCGCAGGTCGGACAAAACGGAAAAGCCGATGCCGCCGATCACGATGAGCGCCGGAACGGTGAGATTGACCAGCGGATTGCCCGCCCAGCGCGTCATGCTGTCCGGAAACAGCGCGAAACCCGCATTGTTGAAGGCCGACACGGCATGGAACAGGGCTTGCCACAGCCCTGTCCGCCAGCCGGCTTCCGGCACGAAGACGACCGCCAGAAGCCCCGTTCCGACCAGCTCGCAGACGAGCACGGTGCGGAAGATGGTCTTGACGAGCCGCAGGAGGTCGCCGACTGAGGTCTGGTTGAGGTCCTCGCGCAGGATGATCCTGTGCGGCAGGCCGACGGGCAGGCCGAGCAGCGACAGGACGAGGACGGCGAAGGTCATGAGCCCCAGCCCGCCGAGCTGAATGAGCGCGAGCACGATCGCCTGGCCGAAGCCAGTGAACCCGCCACCCGTTTCGACCACCGACAGCCCCGTGACCGTCACCGCCGACGTCGCGGTGAACAGCGCGTCCGACCAGCCGATTGGCTCCGTGGTGGCACCCGGCAGCATGAGGAGCGCAGTGCCGGCCACGATCAGCACACCGTAGAGTACGGCCAGAACCGCCGGCGGCGGAATGCGGATACTGCGATGGATGGCGGAGGAGACGAGACGGGGAAGCATGCCGGCCGTCCCGCTCACAGGCTGTCGCCGAAATCTCTGAGGTTCTGGCGCTGCCCGAGCAGCAGGAGCCGGTCGTCGGTGTGCAGAGTTTCCGTGTCCGTATCGCAGGCGACATAGTCGGTGCCGCGCATGAGGCCGAGACAACGGACATCGAAGCCCTCCTGGAGCCTGAGTTCGCCGATGGGCGTCCCGTCGAGCGCCTCGGGGATCTGGAAATTCACCACGTGGTATCCGTTGCCGAGGCTGACATAGTCGCGCACGAGCGGATTATGGAGCATCTGGGCGATGTGCTGGCCGATCTGCTGCTCGGGCTGGATCACGCGATCCGCCCCCAGTTTCAGCAGGATGCGGTAATGGGTCCGGCTCGTCGCCTTGACCCAGACCGTCTTCACCCCCAGCACCTTCACGTTCATCGTGCACAGGACGTTGGATTCGAGGTCCTCGCCGATGGCCACCACGGCAGTCTCGTAATCGCCGACGCCGGCCTCGCGCAGCGCGTCCTCGTCGCGCCCGTCGGCGATGATCGCCTCGGCCAGCTTGTCGGCCACGCCGGCGACGTTCTTCTCCTCGATATCGATGCCGAGCACATGGTTCCCGAAGCGGGCGAGATCGGTTGCCACCGTGCTGCCGAACGTGCCGAGACCGATGACGGCGAAGCTTCCATTGTTCCTCTGGGCCATGGGCGCAACAGGCCTCCTTGGGTACGGGCAGGGTGGCGCGGGATGCCGTCGAAGGCGGCATCCGCGGGGGCAACGGTCTTGGGGTCTAGGGAAGCGCGCCTCGCCCGCGCGGTCAACGGGGTCGCCGGACGGCGCACGGTCCTCGCCCGGCGAGCGCCCTCACTCCTCGCGCATGGCGCGCGCGATCTGGTCGGCGAGCGGCTTCATCAGATAGGAGAGCGCGGTGCGCTCGCCGGTCTGAACGAAGGTCTCGACCGGCATGCCGGGAACGAGTTTCTGGCCGCCGAGGCGGGCGCGCTCGGCGGGCGGAATCGCGATACGCGCGACATACCAGCTCTCCCCCGTCTTCTCGTTGCGGCTGACATCGGCGGCCACCGTGCGCACCCGCCCCGCGATCTCCGGCGTCGTGCGCTGGTTGAAGGCGGAGAAACGCAGTGCGGCCTCTTGGCCCGCATGGATCTGGTCGATATCGGCGGGCGCGATTCGCGCCTCCACGACCAGCGTGTCGTGATCGGGCACGATCAGCATGATCGTCTCGCCCGGCGCGATGACGCCGCCCACCGTGTGCACCGCCAGCTCGTGGACGATGCCGTCCTGCGGTGCGCGGATGTCGATGCGGGTGAGCTTGTCGAGCGCGGCGATCCGTTCCTCCGCGAGCTCGGCGAGCTTGCCGTCGACATCGCGCAGCTCGGTCAGCACCTCGGTGCGCAGATCCTGGTCGAGCTGGAGGATCTGCAGTTCGGTCTCCGTGATCCGCGCCGCCGCGCGCGCCATGTCGGAGACGAGCTGGCCACGCTCGCCGGCAAGCTGCGCCTTGAGGCGGGCGAGCTCCGCAAGCCTCGGGAACGGGACCAGCCCCTGCTCGTGAAGTCGGGTGACGCCGTCGAGCTCCTGTTCGATGAGGTCCAGCTCGTCGTCCTTGGCATCGCGGCGCGCGACGAGCCCTTCCGTCTCCTGCCGGATCTGGCCGATGCGCTCGCGAAGCTGCTGCTTCTGGCCCAGAAGCGTGCTCCGGCGCGAGGTGAAGAGCGCCTTCTCGGCCGCCACGAGCTCGGCGATCTCCGGCTCGGCGAGGCGCTTGGCCAGGACCTCGGGCACCGACAGCCCGTCGGCCCCGTCGCGCTCCGCGGCGAGACGCATGCGCCGCGCGGAAAGCTGGTCGATCTGCTTTTCGACAACGGCGAGATTGGCGCGCGTCAGCGTATCGTCGAGACGGATCAGGAGCTCGTTCGCCTTCACCCTGTCGCCGTCGCGCACGCGGATTTCGCCGACAATGCCGCCGTCGCGGTGCTGGACGCGCTTCACATTGCCCTCCACCACCACGGTGCCGGGCCCCATGACCGCGCCGGAGAGCTTGGCCGTGGCCGCCCAGCCGCCGACGCCGGCGACCATGAGCACGACGATGCCGAAGCCGACGGCGATGTTCACACGCAGCGATCGGCGCGCGGCCCGGTCCGGCGCGGCGTCCTCCTCAGCCCTGCGAGACAACGGCGAGCCCTCCTGGTTCGGGTTTGCGCTGAACGGTGGCGTTGCGCAGCACCTCGTCCTTCGGTCCGAAGGCCTGCTGGCGGCCATTGCCGATCATCAAGACCTTGTCGAGTGCCTTGAGCGCGCTCGGCCGGTGGGCGACCACAACCACGATGGAGCCGGCCTCGCGCATGGCCGAGATGGCCGCGGTGAGGGCGGTCTCGCCATCGGCGTCGAGATTGGAGTTCGGCTCGTCGAGCACGACGAGGAAGGGCTGCCCGTAGAGCGCCCGGGCGAGGCCGACGCGCTGGCGCTGGCCGGCCGACAGCACCGCACCGCCCTCGCCGATGCGGGTGTCGTAGCCATCGGGCAGCGCGAGGATCATCTCGTGGACGCCGGCGAGCCGGGCCGCGGCAAGGATCGCCTCGGAGGCGGCTTCAGGGTCGAACCGGGCGATATTCTCCGCCACCGTGCCGTCGAACAGCTCCACCGATTGCGGCAGGTAGCCGATGAATCGCCCGAAGACGTCGCGGGGCCACTGGTCCGGTGTCGCCCCGTCGAGCCGGATCTCGCCCTGGGCCGCCGGCCAGACCCCGACGAGCGCGCGCGCCAGTGTCGACTTGCCGCTGGCGCTGGGCCCGATGACGCCGAGGCCGTCGCCCGTCTCGAGCGCGAAGCGCACGCCCTGGAGCGTCGCCACGCGCAGGCCGGGGGGCACGACGCCGAGGCCCGAGACGTCGAGGCGGTGCTGCGGCGCGGGCAGCGCGGTCGCCGCCTGCGGGGCGTCCGGCCGGTCGACGAGCAGGCGCAGGCGCCTGAGGCTTTGGCGCGCGGCGAGGAAGCCCTGCCAGTGGCTGACGGCGAGCTCCACCGGAGCGAGCGCGCGCGACATGATGATCGAGGACGCGATCATGGCGCCCGGCGAGATGGCGTTCTCAATGGCGAGATAGGCGCCGGCGGCGAGGATGCCCGACTGCATCACGAACCGGAAGGTCTTGGTGAGGGAGGAGAACAGCGCGCCGCGGTCGGCCACGCGGTTCGCGGCCTCGTGGTGCTCCGCGCTCAGCCGCCCCCAGCGTTGCTGCAGGTGGGGCAGCATGCCCATGGCCGCGACGGATTCCGTGTTCTGCCGGCCCATCTCCGCGAAGGTGGACCGCTTGGCCTGCCGCTCCGCCATGGCCCGGGAGAGTTTCCGGGTGGAGAGCTCGTTGACGAGCATCAGCACGACGAGGATCGCCGCCCCGCAGGCCGCCACGGCACCGAGCAGGACGTGGAACGAGAAGATCACGAGGAGATAGAGCGGCAGCCACGGCAGGTCGAAGATCGCGACCGGCCCCTGGCTGCCCACGAACTGGCGCAACCGCTCCAGATCGCGCACCGGCGTCGCGCGCTCGCCCTGCGGCCCGGCGCGCAGGGGCACCATGAGCTCCGCGGCGAAACAGGCCTGCGACAGGGACGCATCGAGGCCGCGCCCGACCCGGTGCAGAACCCGCGAGCGCAAGGCCTCCAGAAGGCCGAAGAAGGCGTAGAGGCCGGCGGCGAGGCCGGCGACCCGCACGATCTCGGTCGGCGCGTCGAGCGTTCCGTGAAACGACTTGCCGACTTCGAACAGGCGTACGCGATCCTGCTGGCGTGACAGGTTGCCCGACGCTGCCTGCAGCATCCCGACCCAGAGGCTCGACCGCATCACGGCCATCTCCGTGGAGATCGGGTTGCTGAGTTCCAGCGCGGACGTTGCGCCGCTGACGGCGGCATCGTCACCCGGGTCGACAAAGCTGTAGGTAATGACTTCCTGGTAATCCCGCGCAATGAGCAGGTCTGCGACAGCGGCGTCGCCGACGCGCGCAGCGGATGGCGCAACCAGCGGCAGTGCCGCCCCGCCGGTCGCTTCCGGCACGCTGTCGTAACCGTGGATGCGGGCCACTTCCTCGATCAGGTCCACCTCGATCGTGATGTCGAAGCGATAGGCCGGTGGCACGACCGACCAGCCGTCGGCGGTTCGGGTCGCGTTCAGGCCCAGGCCGGCGAGAATGCCGTCGACGCGATCGGCGTCGACCTCGACACCGAGCAGCCGGGTGAGGCGCGCCGCACGCAGGTTCACTGCGCTGCGCACCGGCACGTGCGCCGCGTCCTGCACGACGTTCAGCGGGCCCGCCGTACCGCCCGCGATTTCGAGCAGGAGTTCCGTTGCGCGCGCGACGGCGCGGCCCTGCCCGGTCGGGTCGACGCCGCGCTCGAAGCGCAGCGATGCATCGGTG
>ENA-ORCW01000149-ORCW01000149.1-marine-metagenome-genome-assembly--contig:-NODE-149-length-82868-cov-7.250752_pt1 | contig 82868 bp, 76 predicted proteins | sample MGYA00237784_ERZ508517 | MGnify/ENA primary metagenome ERZ508517 (study PRJEB26187, sample SAMN06268979) | marine metagenome | isolation source: Tt ae E1 feedstock associated aerobic enrichment on...
CGAAAAAGTGGATAGCTGGCCTTTGCCGTCCTCTCCCAGGGGGCATCTCGAATTCTTCGTGGAGCGGCTCGTCGAAGTCTGATCTGAATCCAGTCCTACAAGAAAACCGGATACATGACATTGGCGAAACATCTGGGAATTTACCATCAGGCCGGCGCCAGGAGCCCTTCAGCCCTGATTGAAGAGCATGCGCCGCTGGTCAAGAAAATCGCCCTTCATCTCATGGCCCGGCTGCCGCCATCAGTGCAGCTGGAAGACCTTATGCAGGCCGGTATGATTGGCCTGCTGGAGGCCGCGCAGCGCTATTCTTCCGGCAAAGGTGCCACCTTTGAAACCTACGCAGGGATTCGCATCCGCGGCGCCATGGTGGATGAGATCCGCAAAGGCGACTGGGTGCCCCGCTCAGTGCATCGCAACGCCCGGCGAATCGCCAGTGCTATCAAGCAGGTGGAAGATCGTACCGGGCGCGAGGCCCAGGATGCCGAAGTAGCTGAAGAGCTTGGCATTGGTCTGGACGAGTATCATGCCTCACTCGCCGACGCTAACAGCGGTAGACTTTTTAGTCTTGATGAACTCAATGAATCCGGCGAGCTGCCGATAGAAGAAGCAGAAGCGAGTGATAATCCGCTGGACGGTATTGCTTCAGGCGCTTTCCAGCGAAGTCTCGCAGACGCCATTGAGCAGTTGCCTGAGCGTGAAAAGCTGGTATTGAGCCTGTATTACCAGGAAGAGCTCAACCTCAAGGAAATCGGTGCGGTGCTAGGGGTCAGTGAGAGCCGGGTAAGCCAGATTCACAGCCAGGCGGCGTTGCGACTTCGCAGCCGGCTGGCCGAGTGGCGGGATGGTGACAACGACTGATCGGCCAGGTGCTGTGTTTCTCTTTCAGCAAGCTGTGTAGCTTTTGGTAAACGATGCTTTACAACGTGCGCAAACACCACACAATAAGCGGTTAAGGTAGCAGCCTGCTAGACTTTCAAAAAAGGCTGAATGAATTCCGGGTGTTACTGACTGGAGGTCCCATTGGACAAGAACATGAAAATTCTCATTGTGGATGACTTCTCCACAATGCGACGCATCATCAAAAACCTGCTGCGAGATCTCGGCTTCACCAATACGGATGAAGCGGACGATGGCAACACCGCGTTGCCCATGCTCCGAAGCGGCAAGTATGACTTCCTGGTGACTGACTGGAACATGCCCGGCATGTCGGGCTTTGACCTTCTGAAGGCTGTCCGTGCTGATGAAAATCTGAAGAACCTGCCGGTTCTGATGGTAACGGCGGAGGCCAAGCGGGACCAGATCGTGGCTGCGGCTCAGGCCGGGGTGAACGGTTATGTGGTCAAGCCTTTCACGGCAGCCGTGCTGAAGGAAAAGATCGAGAAAATCTTCGAACGAATCCAGTAACCAGAGGTCGGATGGCTCGCCATGAGTGATACCAAACAGAACCATCAGGGCCTTGATCCGGAGGTGGCGGAGAAGCTTCAAAAGCAGGCCTCCGACCTGGCCGAGAATGTAAACGCCGGGAATTATGCCAAGGCGATGACCCTGATCAATGAACTGAGCGAGGTTCGCGATCAGAGTCTGTATCGGGAAGTGGGGCGACTGACCCGCAGCCTCCATGAGGCAATCCGGAACTTCCAGATAGACCCGCGTAATGCCGAGCAGAAAGAAGTCCTGTCGAAGATGAGCGACGCTTCTGACCGTCTGGCCTATGTGGTTCAGATGACCAGCCAGGCGGCGAACCGCACCATGGATCTGGTTGAGGAAAGCATGCCGGTGGCTCACGCCATGCGGGATGAAGCGGTTGCCCTGCGGGATGAGTGGCAGCGTCTGCGCCGTCGTGAAATGGAGCCTGCGGAATTTCGGGAGCTTTACGGTCGCATCGACAAGTTCTTCGCTGGCCTGACGACAGACTCCGACAGTCTGTACCAGAACCTGTCGGAAATCCTTCTGGCTCAGGATTTTCAGGACCTTACCGGTCAGGTCATCCAGAAAGTCACCGCGTTGGTGAAAGAGGTGGAAGACAACCTTCTTGGTCTGGTGGTGATGGCCAGCCACGTGGATCAACTGACCGGCACAGTGCATCAGATTGAAGAAAAAGAAGAATCGGCCGAAAAAGGTGTAGGCCCCCAGATCAAGGCCGATGAGCGGGAAGATGTAGTTTCGGGACAGGACGATGTGGACGATCTGCTGTCCAGTCTCGGATTCTGATAATAAAGAGGGTGACGCATGGCGTTAGATGCTGATGAAGAGATCCTGCAGGACTTCCTGGTAGAAGCCGGCGAGATACTCGAAAAGTTGTCGGAGCAACTGGTGGATCTGGAGCAGCATCCCGATGACAGCGATCTGCTGAACGCCATTTTTCGTGGCTTCCATACCGTGAAAGGGGGCGCAGGCTTTCTTCAACTGGAGGCACTGGTTAATTGCTGCCACTCTGCGGAGAACGTGTTTGATATTCTCCGGAATCACAAGCGCAAGGTAACACCGGACCTGATGGACGTGGTGCTGGAGGCGCTGGACAACGTTAATGCCATGTTCGAAGAAGTCCGCAACCGGGAAGAACCGACGCCCGCGCCGGACGAACTGATTGAAGCTCTGGATGCACTCGCCAAACCCGAGTCCGAGGATGCACCGGCGGTGGAAGCGCCAACCCCGGCACAGGAGCCGTCGTCTGCGGATGTCGGGCAGCAAGGGGACCAGGGCGATATCACTGACGAAGAGTTCGAGCAGCTGCTGGATGCGTTGGCGGATGAAAAATCCGATGGCCAGAAACCGGTCGGCAACGAGCAGGTGAGCACCCCGGCAGAATCCGCCGGCGGCTCAGACAGTGATGAGATTACCGACGATGAATTTGAGGCCCTGCTGGATCAACTCCACGGCAAGGGCCAGTTTGCCGGCGCGCCTGCGGAAGATGAAACAGCCAAGGCAGATACTGATACCAGCGGTGGCTCAGAAAAATCAGCCGGCGACGCCGATCTGATTTCCGCCGACGAGTTCGAGAGCCTGCTGGACGAACTGCATGGCAAGGGGGCAGGCCCGAGCGCGGGGGCTGTTGCGGGTGAGCCCAAGCCGTCGCCGGCTCCATCAAGCAAGGCCGAACCAGCCCCGGAACCAAAGAAAGCGGAAGCCAAAGCCGAGAGCAAGGCCGCTGCCAAGCCGGCCCCTGCACCTGCCCGTGAGGCCGCACCAGCGGGCGAAACCACGGTTCGGGTTGATACCAAGCGCCTGGACGACATCATGAACATGGTGGGCGAACTGGTGCTGGTGCGTAACCGACTGCAGCGTCTGGGTTCCGAAAGCGAAGACGAACACATGCACAAGGCAGTGGCCAATCTCGATGTGGTGACCACGGATCTGCAGGCCGCCGTCATGCAAACACGGATGCAGCCGATCAAGAAAGTTTTCGGCCGTTTCCCCAGGGTGGTGCGCGACCTGGCCCGCAGTCTGAAGAAAGAAGTGAATCTGGTCATGCACGGTGAGGAAACCGACCTGGATAAAAACCTGGTTGAAGCTCTGGCTGATCCCCTGGTGCACCTGGTGAGAAATTCCGTGGATCATGGTGTCGAGGCACCGGACGTACGGGAAAAGGCCGGCAAACCTCGCGCTGGAACCGTGACTCTGTCGGCGGAGCAGGAAGGCGACCATATTCTGCTGTCCATTGTCGACGACGGCGCCGGTATGAATCCTGATGTCTTGCGCCGCAAGGCGGTCGAGAAGGGCCTGTACGATCAGGATGCGGCAGACCGCCTTACCGATAACGAATGCTTCAATCTGATTTTTGCGGCCGGTTTCTCCACCAAGGACCAGATTTCCGATGTCTCTGGTCGGGGTGTCGGCATGGACGTGGTGAAAACCAAGATCGGCCAGCTCAATGGACAGATCAATATCATGTCCGAGCAGGGCAAGGGCACCAGCATTATCATCAAGGTGCCGCTGACCCTGGCCATTATGCCAACGCTGATGATCATGCTCGGTGACCAGTCTTTCGCGCTGCCGCTGGTGAATGTGGTGGAGATTTTCCACCTGGACCTGACCAAGACCAACATTGTCGACGGCAAAGAGTGCATTGTCGTGCGGGACAAAGTGTTCCCATTGTTCCATATCAAGCGCTGGCTGGTGCATGGTGCGGCAGGTCAGGCCGAGCCGGAGAATGCGCACGTGGTGATTGTGGCCATGGGCACCAAACAGGTCGGCTTTGTCGTTGATCAGCTGATTGGCCAGGAAGAGGTGGTGATCAAACCTCTGGGCCGGGCCCTGCAGGGGACGCCAGGAATGGCCGGCGCCACCATCACCGGTGATGGCCGTATCGCCCTGATTATTGATGTGCCGAGCCTCCTGCAGCACTACGGCTGAGCAGGAATTTCCGGGATTGTGTAGGAGAAATGGATGACAGTTTCTGTCCTGGTCGTTGACGATTCAGGGTTTTTTCGCAAACGGCTGACGGAAATCCTGACCAGCTCCGGCCAGATCAAGGTGGTTGGTGCTGCAACCAACGGTCGGGAAGGCGTGGAGCTGGCCGAAAAACTGCGTCCCGACGTGATCACCATGGATTACGAGATGCCGGTGATGGACGGCATCGAGGCGACCGGGCGCATCGTCGCGACGGAGCATCCGCCACGCGTGCTCGCGCTCACGACGTTCGACCTCGACGAGTACGTCTTCGCCACGGTGCGTGCCGGTGCCTCGGGCTTCCTGCTGAAGGATGCCCCGCCGGCCGACCTCGTGCACGCGGTGCGGGTCGTGGCCCGCGGGGAGTCCATGCTCGCACCGGCCGTCACCGCACGGCTGCTCGACCGGTTCGCCGCGACGCCCGGCGCAGCCGATCGCCCCGGAGCGTCGCTGCCGGCGCTCACCGAGCGGGAGGCCGAGATCGTGCGGCTCGTCGCGCACGGGCTGTCGAACGGCGAGATCGCCGGCCGGCTCTTCCTCAGCGAGTCGACGGTCAAGACCTACGTGTCGCGGCTGCTGACGAAGCTCGACGCGCGCGACCGCGTGCAGGTCGCGGTGCTCGCCTACGAGAGCGGCCTGGTGCGCCCCGGCGAGCCCACGGCCTGAGCGCTCGCGCGACACGTCCTCCGCCCACGGCGAACAGCACGACCCCGCCGATTCGCAGCGGATAGATTCGATGCCGAACGCGAATACCGAAATGGAGCGACACATGGCCGAACCGGCACTGCAGCCCAGTGTTTTCGATCGACTGCTGAAGGACCGCATCATCTGGCTCGGTTCCGAGGTGCGAGACGACAACGCGAACGAGATCGCCGCGAAGCTCCTGCTCCTCGCCGCCGAGGACCCGAAGAAGGACATCTACCTCTACATCAACTCGCCCGGCGGCTCGATCACCGCGGGCATGGCGATCTACGACACGATGCAGTTCGTGCCGAACGACATCGTCACGGTCGGCATCGGCATGGCCGCCTCGATGGGGCAGCTCTTGCTCACCGCGGGCGCGAAGGGCAAGCGGTACATCACTCCGAACGCACGCGTGCTGCTGCACCAGCCGCACGGCGGCTTCGGCGGCACCGCGAGCGACATCCAGACGCAGGCGCAGCTCATCCTCGACATGAAGCGCCGCCTCGCCGAGATCACCGCCGCTGCGACCGGGAAGACGGTCGAGCAGATCAACGCCGACGGCGACCGCGACCGCTGGTTCAACGCCGAGGAGGCCCTCGAGTACGGCTTCGTCGACGCGATCCGCGAGTCGGCGACCGACGTCTCGGGCGGCGGCGGCACGGCGGCATAGGGCAGCGAGAGAAGAGAGAACGACACCCACATGAAGACTCCCGACTTCGGCGGCACCGCGCACGGCGCCCTCGCCGCCCCCGGTTCGCGCTACATCCTCCCCAGCTTCGAGGAGCGCACGGCCTACGGCTACAAGCGCCAGGACCCGTACGCCAAGCTCTTCGAGGACCGCATCATCTTCCTCGGCGTGCAGGTCGACGACGCGTCGGCCGACGACATCATGGCCCAGCTGCTCGTGCTCGAGTCGATGGACCCCGACCGCGACATCATCCTGTACATCAACTCGCCCGGCGGCTCGTTCACGGCCATGACGGCGATCTACGACACGATGCAGTACATCCGCCCGCAGATCCAGACGGTCGTGCTCGGCCAGGCGGCGTCGGCGGCAGCGGTCATCGCGGCGGCCGGTACGCCCGGCAAGCGCCTCGCGCTGCCGAACGCGCGCGTGCTCATCCACCAGCCCGCGGTCGGCCAGGCCGGCCAGGGCCAGGCGTCCGACATCGAGATCCAGGCGGCCGAGATCATGCGCATGCGCACGTGGCTCGAGGAGACGCTCGCGCGCCACTCGAACCGCGACCAGCAGCAGGTGCACGAGGACATCGACCGCGACAAGATCCTCTCCGCGGAGGAGTCGCTCGAGTACGGCCTCATCGACCAGGTGCTCACGAGCCGCAAGACGACCCCGGCGTCGATCACCCCGTAGCATCCGCTCGATTCACGAAGGCGGGAGGGCATGTGCCCCTCCCGCCTTCGTCGTTTCACGACATGATCGCGCGAGTTCCGTCGCAGAGTCGGTGCGGCGGGTTAGGCTCGAACCGTCGCACATCGAAGGAGGCACGCACATGGCCCGCATTGGCGAAAGCGCCGATCTGCTGAAGTGCTCCTTCTGCGGAAAGAGCCAGAAGCAGGTGCAGCAGCTCATCGCCGGTCCCGGCGTGTACATCTGCGACGAGTGCGTCGAGTTGTGCAACGAGATCATCGAGGAGCGCCTCGCCGAATCCGGCGAGGAGACGCAGGGCGAGTTCGACCTCCCCAAGCCGAAGGAGATCTTCTCCTTCCTCGAGGAGTACGTCATCGGGCAGGAGCCCGCGAAGCGTGCACTCGCCGTCGCCGTCTACAACCACTACAAGCGCGTGCGGGCGCGCACGACGCTCACGTCGGCCGACCACGCGCGCGACGATGTCGAGATCGCGAAGTCGAACATCCTGCTCATCGGCCCCACCGGCTGCGGCAAGACCTACCTCGCGCAGACGCTCGCCCGTCGGCTGAACGTGCCGTTCGCCGTGGCCGACGCCACGGCCCTGACCGAGGCCGGCTACGTCGGCGAGGACGTCGAGAACATCCTGCTGAAGCTCATCCAGGCCGCCGACTTCGACGTCAAGCGCGCCGAGACCGGCATCATCTACATCGACGAGGTCGACAAGATCGCCCGCAAGGCCGAGAACCCGTCGATCACCCGCGACGTCTCGGGCGAGGGCGTGCAGCAGGCGCTGCTGAAGATCCTCGAGGGCACGACCGCCTCGGTGCCGCCGCAGGGCGGCCGCAAGCACCCGCACCAGGAGTTCATCCAGATCGACACCACGAACGTGCTGTTCATCGTGGCCGGCGCGTTCGCCGGGCTGGAGGACATCATCTCGTCGCGTGCCGGCAAGCGCGGCATCGGCTTCGGCGCCCCACTGCACAGCAAGGACGACGAGGTCGACATCTTCAGCGAGGTGCTCCCGGAGGACCTCCACAAGTTCGGCCTCATCCCCGAGTTCATCGGTCGCCTGCCGGTCGTCACGACCGTCTCGCAGCTCGACCGCCCCGCGCTCATGCAGATCCTCACCGAGCCGAAGAACGCCCTCGTCAAGCAGTACGAGCGCATGTTCGAGCTCGACGGCGTGGAGCTCGAGTTCGACCAGGGCGCCATCGAGGCGATCGCCGACCTCGCAGTGCTCCGGCAGACCGGCGCCCGCGGCCTGCGCGCCATCCTCGAGGAGGTGCTCGGGCCGATCATGTTCGAGGTGCCCTCGAGCGATGAGGTCGCCCGCGTGGTCGTCACGCGCGAGGCCGTCATGGACAACGCGGCGCCCACGATCGTGCCGCACAAGCCGCGCCGCCAGGAGAAGTCGGCCTAGGCCCGTTCTTCGGCGTGCCGGAGCACGCCCAGCAGCTCGTCGCGCGCGTAGTGCGCCCACCGCTGCAGTTCCGCATCGGTCATGGAGTCGAGCACGCCGGTCCAGGTGCCCGTGCGATTGACGGCGTGCACGACGCGCATCGACCGCCACTCGTCGTCGGTCGGTGTCCGGAGTCCCCACGCCGCAGCCCAGCTGTCGAGCACGGGCTCCCACGCGAGGTCCGGCCGCCGATCGATCCAGTCGTGCGGCACCGCGAGCACCTCGAGCGCGTTCGCCCACTGGCCGTCCGCGAGGTCGAACAGCCGGTAGCCGTCACCCGCGGGTGTGGCGTTGCCGGGGTGGAGGTCGCCGTGGTTCCACGCAGTCGGGTACGGCGAGTCGGCGAGCACGCCGACGGCCTCCACGACCGCCGGGAGTGCAGCACGCAGGCGTGACGCGTCGGCCTCCTCGAGCCGTGCCGGGTGCGACTCCGGAAGATCCGCCAGCAGGTCGGTCAATGCCGCGAACCGTTCGGGCACCCGGATGCTGCGATCCGGCACGCCCGCACCCACGAGTTCGGCGCGACGCTCGGCGAGCGCGGACTGCAGCCGCCCCGCTTCGGCGACGAGCCCGGTCCAGGCGCCGTTCGTGAGCGTGCCGCGATCGGCGACGGATGCACCGTGGTCGGCCGTGAGCAGCAGCCCGCGCACCTGGTCGATCGCGAGCGGCGCCGGCACGGTGCCCGGCGCCAGCTCCGCGAGCACCGCCTGCGCGTGCGCCTCGAAGGCCATCGACGGATGGTTCTGCTTGCACCAGACGACGCCCGCGCTCGTGGCGATCGTGAGCTGCGTCGACCACGGCCGTACCCGGCGCCGTTCGAGCGGCCCCGTCGGCCGGACGCCGACCTCGCGCAGCATCCGCCGCACCCGGCCGTCGGTCGTGGCGAGCCACTCGGGTGAGCTCACCTGCTCGCTGAACGGGGTCGCCATGCGCACAGCCTAGGGAGCGTTCAGTCGTACGTGCCCACGACCTCCCAGCGGAGCGTCGTCGGGTCGAGCACCACGTCGAAGACCAGCGAGGCCGACCCGTCGTCGGCCGTGCCCTGGAAGCGCCAGCCGGTGATGTCGAGCGGGCCGCGCACGCCCACGCCGGCGAGCGGGCGCCACCACGGGCAGGCGCCGACGAGCGGGGTCGGGCGGTCGGTCACGCGATAGCGCACCTGGCGCCAGACGAGGCGCAGCGGTTCGTCGTCGTCGCCCGTCCAGACGACGGTCTCCGACTCCATCGTGCGCATCGCGGCCTCCATTCGAACATGTGTTCGAATGCTACGTCCCCGGGGCGCGACACGCCAACGCCCGGTGGACGGGCGTCAAGGGGGCGGGTCGGCTCAGGCCGGGTCGTCGTCGCTGCGCGCGCCGAAGACGATCTCGTCCCAGCTCGGCATCGACGCCCGGCCCTTCTTCGCGCCGGCGGCGGCCGACGAACGAGCGGGTGCGGCCGAGTCGCTCTCTCCGGATGCGGCCACGCGGCCCCACAGGGAGTCGCCCGCGGGCTCCTTCGGCTGCGGCTGCTGCTGCGGCGGGCGCTTCGCGGCGGGCTGGCGCTTGGCGGGCGTCTTGCGCGGGGCACGAGCGGGCGCGGGTGCCGGCTCCTCCTGCTGTGCGTCCTCGAACTCCTCGTCGAAGGTCGAGAGGGGGATGTCGAGAGCGGGCTCGGACTCGTCCTCCGCGGCGACGACGGCAGACTCGCGCTCGCCACGACGCTTGCGCAGCGCCTCGAGCAGGTCGGCCGTGTCGCTGATCGCCTGCTCCGGCTCGGCGGCGCGCTTGATCGCCGCGTTCGCGGCCGCGGGGCTCGAGGTCTTTACGGTGCGCGAGTAGGAGAGCGCCTCGGGCTGCGGTGCCGGGTCGGATGCCACGGGGGTCACCGGGTCGTCGTCGAACGCGAAGGCGCCGCTGTCGAAGCGCGAGGCGTCCGGATCCTGGGTGCCGACGGCGCGCAGCTTGGGGATCAGCCCCTCCTTCGGCTCGCCGGGCTGCGAGAGCGTCACGGCCTCGGAGTTCAGCGGCTGGAGGGCGCGCTTGCGCGGCTCGAAGCCCCAGCGGGCGTCGTGGTCGATGTCATCGGCGCGGAACTCGAGCTTGACCATCCACCCGCGGTCCTCCTCCTTCCAGCTCGCCCAGCGGCCGCGGTCGGCGCCGAGCTTGTCGAGCCGGTCGCGGATCACGTTGCCGAACGTCGGGGGAGTGTCGGGGTCGAAGTCGCCCTCGATGTGCACCGGCACCGCCAGCGCGGAGTTCACGATGTGCTCGCGTTCGGCGAGCACGGGGCCCTCGAACCGGCGGATCGCCTCGAGCGACGCACCCGTCAGGGTCGCGACCTCCTCGGCCGACAGGCCGGCGCGGATGTGCGCCTGCACCTCCCTCGGCGCCAGTCTCGGCGCGTTGGGCGACTCCGGGTGCGATTGGCGGAGCTTCGACTGCACCACGTCGTCGATCGGGATCCTGAACCTCGCCCCCTCGTCGGAGGCGGCGAGCAGCGCGCCGTTCTCGACGCCGATCACCTTCAGTTCCTGCATGTCGCCGGGCCCTTCCCTGCTCACTGTTGCTGGCAAGGATGCCACGGGGGTCGCCGACCGCAGGGGAATACCACGGGCGTGCCGGAAGTTGCAGCGGCTGGATCGACGTGCCGTGCGAGGCGTTTGCACTTCCACGACGGTTGATGCAGACTATGGCCGCCGATTTTCTTCGGCGTCCCACCAAGAATGGACCGGAATGGCAACTGATTACGACGCACCGCGGAAGAGCGACGACGACTCGGAGTCGATCGAGGCTCTCAAGGAGCGCGTACCCGACAAGAACTCGGGAATGGTCGACGCGGATGACGCCGACAACCCCGGTGGGTTCGACCTGCCGGGAGCCGATCTCTCCGACGTGGAACTCGACGTGGTGGTCCTGCCCCCGCAGGCCGACGAGTTCACGTGCGTGAGCTGCTTCCTCGTGAAGCACCGCTCCCAGATCGACCACGAGACGAAGCTCGGGCCGATCTGCCTGGAGTGCGCGGCCTGACCGGCGCCGCTACGCAGTCTCCGATGGCCGTCGCGATCCGTTGATCGCGGCGGCCATCTCCGTCGGTCGGCGCGTCGAGACGATCCAGTAGGGCGTCGGGTCGGCGTCGTCGACGATCGGCACCTTCACCACGTGCGGCACCCAGCCGCGGATGAGCAGCCAGGCGCGGGCGTCGAGTCGCACGCCCCGCTCGGCGGTGGCATCCGCCCCTTCATGCGCCGTCGCCTCGCCCGTGAGCGCGAGCGGGATGCTCGCCTTCCCGGCGTGCAGCTCCGTCTCGGTCACCTCGATCAGCGGTGACGCGACGAGGAACGCGGCCTGCACGCCGAGATAGAGCACGATGCCCGTTGCGATGCCCGCGGGCAGCGACACGGGCGCGAGGATCAGGATGCTCGCCGGGACCAGCAGCAGGCTGACGAGGACCATCCACGGGGTCGGCAGGAGCCGTTCTCGGTACACGGGCATGCTTCCATTCGACCAGATTTCTTCGACTACCCTCGACACGTGACCGATTCCGTCGAGGTGCTCATCACCGCTGACCGCGTGCCCGCGTACGCCCATCCGGGCGATGCCGGGGCCGACCTGCACGCGACCGAGTCGCTCGTGCTCGCGCCGGGGGAGCGCGCCACGGTCGGCACGGGCGTGGCGGTGGCGCTGCCCGACGGGTACGTCGGTTTCGTCGTCCCGCGCAGCGGCCTCGCCTTCACGCACGGCATCACCATCGTCAACGCCCCCGGCACGATCGACGCGGGGTACCGCGGCGAGATCAAGGTGTCGATGCTGAACACGGATGCCTCCGAGCCGTACGAGATCCGCGACGGCGACCGCATCGCGCAGCTCGTCGTCATGCCGGTCTCGCGGGCGCGCTTCGTGCCGGTCGACCGGCTGCCGGGCAGCCATCGGGGGGAGGGCGGATTCGGCTCGACCGGGTTCGCCGCAGACGCACACCCCACACCCCAGTCAGGAGCAGCATCAGCGTGAGCGACATCGAGAACGTCGACGACCGTCCGGTCGACCACCCCAAGTCGGCGCCGGAGGACCGCGAGACCGCGGGGCCGCTCGACGAGTCGGAGGCCAACCCGGTTCGTCCGTACGTCGACCTCGGCGGCGTGAAGGTGCTGCCGCGCGAGGGGCTGCACCTGCGCCTCGAGGTCGAGGAGTCCACCAAGCGAGTGGTGGCGATCAGTCTCGACTACGCGAACTCCACGCTGCAGGTGCAGCCGTTCGCGGCGCCCCGCTCGAGCGGGCTGTGGCACGAGATCCGCGAGCAGATCTCCACGCAGATCACCGGCCAGGGCGGCACCATCACGCCCCGTGAGGGCACGTTCGGTCCCGAGCTGCTCGCGCAGATCCCGGTGCCGGCCACCGAGCAGCAGGCGGCGCAGACCCGTCTCGCGCGCTTCGTGGGCGTCGACGGGCCGCGCTGGTTCCTGCGCGGCGTGATCGCGGGCGACGCTGCCGTCGACCCGGCGGCCGCCGCACTCGTGGAGGACCTGTTCCGCAGCATCGTCGTGGTGCGCGGCAACACGCCGATGCCGCCGCGCGACCTCATCCCGCTCCGCATGCCCCAGGGCTCGGGCGGCGGCGCGAAGCCGCCGACCGCCCCGTGACCACGGTGTCCGATCCCGCGCGCGGCGACCGCGACGAGCCCGAGCGCGAGCCGGGGGAGCAGGCGGACGACCTCGCCGCACACGAGGCCGCGGCGGGCATCGGCGCGGGGCTCGCGCAGGCGGCCGAACGCTCGGGCCTCGGCGGTCTGGCGCGCGACGAGGCGCTCACCGCGCGTGAGCTCCTCGGTGCGCTGGGCGGCATCCGCGGGCTGTGCGAGGCGATCCTGCCCGGGCTCGTCTTCCTCACGATCTACGCGATCTGGGGCGAGCTCGTCCCGGCGCTGGCCGGCTCGGTCGGCCTCGCCGTCGTCTTCACGATCGCCCGCCTGATCGCACGCACGCCCGTGACGCAGGCCGTCGCGGGGCTCGTCGCGGCAGGGGCATCCGCAGCCCTCGCCCTCTGGACCGGTCGTGGCGAGGACAACTTCGTCATCGGCCTCTGGACCAACGGCGCGTACGCGGCCGCGATCCTCATCTCCCTGCTCGTGGGCTGGCCCCTGCTCGGGCTCGCCGTCGGGTTCCTGATGGGCGACGGCCTCGCGTGGAAGCACGACCGTCGCCGCTATCGCGCGATGCAGCTGCTCACCGTGCTCTGGCTCGGGCTGTTCGTCGCCCGGCTGGCCGTGCAGCTCCCGCTGTACCTCGCCGCGAACGTCGAGGGGCTCGCGCTCACGCGCCTGCTCATGGGCGTGCCGCTGTACGCCGTGCTGCTCGTGCTCTCGTGGCTCGTCGTGCGCGCCGTGTATCCGTCCGGCGCCGACCGGAGCGAGTGATACAGTTATCTCGACATCGAGATAAATGAGCCGGGTCGAGAGGCCCGGTCCGCGGCGCGGCGATTAGGCTACCCTTGCTGGCAGACGGCCCTGTCCGGCCGCGAGAATCGTCAGGCGGGCCGGTCCGCGCCGGTCGCATCGAGCGAAGGAGAGGCCAACGTGTCTGCAGTGAACAGTTTCGGGGCGAAGGACACGCTCCGAGTCGGAGACGACTCGTACGAGATCTACCGCATCGACACGGTTCCGGGCTACGAGAAGCTGCCCTTCAGCCTCAAGGTGCTGCTCGAGAACCTGCTCCGCACCGAGGACGGCGCGAACGTCACCAAGGCGCAGATCGAGGCGCTCGGCTCGTGGGTGCCGACGGCCGACCCCGACACCGAGATCCAGTTCACACCCGCCCGCGTGGTGATGCAGGACTTCACCGGCGTGCCCTGCATCGTCGATCTCGCGACCATGCGCGAGGCCGTGGTCGCCCTCGGCGGCGACCCCAACAAGATCAACCCGCTCTCGCCGGCCGAGATGGTCATCGACCACTCGGTCATCGCCGACCTGTTCGGCACCGAGAACGCGCTCGAGCGCAACGTCGAGATCGAGTACGAGCGCAACGGCGAGCGCTACCAGTTCCTCCGCTGGGGGCAGACCGCATTCGACGACTTCAAGGTCGTCCCGCCCGGCACCGGCATCGTGCACCAGGTGAACATCGAGCACCTGGCCAAGGTCATCTACTCGCGCGGCGTCGACGGCGTGACGCGCGCCTACCCCGACACCTGCGTCGGCACCGACTCGCACACCACCATGGTCAACGGCCTCGGCGTGCTCGGCTGGGGCGTCGGCGGCATCGAGGCGGAGGCGGCCATGCTCGGCCAGCCCGTGTCGATGCTCATCCCCAAGGTCGTCGGCTTCAAGCTCTCCGGCGAGATCCCCGCCGGCGTCACCGCGACCGACGTCGTGCTCACGATCACCGACATGCTGCGACAGCACGGCGTGGTCGGCAAGTTCGTCGAGTTCTACGGCCCCGGCGTGGCATCCGTGCCCCTCGCCAACCGCGCCACCATCGGCAACATGAGCCCCGAGTTCGGCTCGACCGCCGCGATCTTCCCGATCGACGACGTCACGCTCGACTACCTGCGCCTCACCGGCCGCAGCGAGGCCGAGGTGGCACTCGTGGAGGACTACGCGAAGACGCAGACGCTCTGGCACGACGCGGCGAACGAGCCGTCGTTCTCCGAGTACATGGAGCTCGACCTGGGCACCGTGGTGCCGTCGATCGCCGGCCCGAAGCGCCCGCAGGACCGCATCGTGCTCTCCGAGGCGAAGACGCAGTTCGAGACCGACCTCACCAACTACGCCGACGTCGACCACGACCTGGTCGACCTCGAGATCTCGGAGTCGTTCCCGGCATCCGACCCGCCCGGCAACACGCCGGAGGACGAGTTCAACCACCACGAGCACCACCACCGGAGCCACGCGCCGAAGACGGTGTCGAAGCCGACGCAGGTGACCGGGGCCGACGGCACGTCGTACACGCTCGACCACGGCTCGGTCACGATCGCCGCGATCACGTCGTGCACGAACACGTCGAACCCGTCGGTCATGCTCGCCGCGGGCCTGCTCGCGCGCAACGCCGTGAAGAAGGGCCTGAAGGCGAAGCCGTGGGTCAAGACCACGCTGGCCCCGGGCTCCAAGGTCGTCACCGACTACTACGAGAAGGCCGGGCTCACGCAAGACCTCGAAGACCTCGGCTTCTACACCGTCGGCTACGGCTGCACCACCTGCATCGGCAACTCGGGCCCGCTCATCGAGGAGGTCTCGGCCGCGGTGCAGCAGAACGACCTCGCCGTGACCGCGGTGCTCTCGGGCAACCGCAACTTCGAGGGCCGCATCAACCCCGACGTGAAGATGAACTACCTCGCGAGCCCGCCGCTCGTGATCGCGTACTCACTCGCCGGGTCGATGAACTTCGACTTCGAGTCCGACCCGCTCGGCACCGACAGCGAGGGCAACGACGTCTACCTCAAGGACATCTGGCCGGATGCCTCGGAGGTGCAGGACACCATCGACGCATCGATCAACGAGGACATGTTCACGACGCAGTACGCGAGCGTGTTCGAGGGCGACGAGCGCTGGCGCACCCTGCCCACGCCGACCGGTGCGACCTTCGAGTGGAACCCCGAGTCGACGTACGTGCGCAAGCCCCCGTACTTCGACGGCATGACGATGGACACGACTCCCGTCACCGACATCGCCGGGGCGCGCGTGCTCGCCAAGCTCGGCGACTCGGTCACGACCGACCACATCAGCCCCGCGGGCGCCATCAAGGGCGACAGCCCGGCCGGCAAGTACCTGGTGGAGCACGGCGTCGAGCGCAAGGACTTCAACTCCTACGGGTCGCGCCGAGGCAACCACGAGGTCATGATCCGTGGCACGTTCGCGAACATCCGCCTGCGCAACCAGCTCCTCGACAACGTCGAGGGCGGATACACGCGCGACTTCACCCAGGCCGACGGCCCGCAGTCCTTCATCTACGACGCGTCGATGAACTACCAGTCGCAGGGCATCCCGCTCGTCATCTTCGGCGGCAAGGAGTACGGCTCGGGCTCGAGCCGCGACTGGGCGGCCAAGGGCACGAACCTGCTCGGCGTGAAGGCGGTCATCACCGAGAGCTTCGAGCGCATCCACCGCTCGAACCTCATCGGCATGGGCGTCGTGCCGCTGCAGTTCCCGGCCGGCGAGTCGGCCGACTCGCTCGGGCTCGACGGCACCGAGGTCGTCTCGATCACCGGCCTCGAGGAACTGAACGCGGGTACCACACCGAAGACCGTGCACGTCGTCGCCGAGCCGAGCGAGCACTCGCCCGCCGGCAAGGAGACGGTCGAGTTCGACGCGGTCGTGCGCATCGACACGCCCGGTGAGGCCGACTACTACCGCAACGGCGGCATCCTGCAGTACGTGCTGCGCAGCCTCGTCTGAGCATCCCACGCGTACCACGCGAGCGACCCGGCAGTCCAGGCTGCCGGGTCGCTCGTCGCTTCCACAGACTCCCGGCGTAGACTCGGGCGACGGCGACCGGACACTCACTGGCGCACCGGAAAGGCACCCTGCATGACCCTGCTCGAGACCATCAACGGACCCCGGGACCTCGACGGGCTCTCGGCCGAAGAACTCGAACGACTGGCACGCGAGATCCGGGAGTACCTGGTCGCGAGCGTCTCGCAGACGGGCGGCCACCTCGGCCCGAACCTCGGCGTCGTCGAGCTCACGCTCGCGATGCACCGCGTGTTCGAGTCGCCGAAGGACGCCATCGTGTTCGACACGGGCCACCAGTCGTACGTGCACAAGATGCTCACGGGCCGTCGCGACCTCTCGAGCATCCGCACGACCGGCGGTCTCGCCGGCTACCCGCAGCGCTCCGAGTCGGTGCACGACATCGTCGAGAGCTCGCACGCGTCGAGCTCGCTGTCGTGGGCCGACGGCATCTCGCGCGCCTTCGAGATGACCGGCCAGCAGGACCGCCACGTGGTGGCCGTGGTGGGCGACGGCGCCCTCACCGGCGGCATGACGTGGGAGGCGCTCAACAACATCACCGACGACAACAACCGTCGCCTGGTGGTCGTCGTCAACGACAACGGCCGCTCGTATGCGCCCACGATCGGCGGCATGGCGCGGTTCCTGAACTCGGTGCGCACCAAGCGCGGCTACCGCGAGCTGCACCAGTCGAGCCGTCGCGCGTTCGACCGACTCGGCGGCCCCGCCCGCGCGGTGTACCGCGGCGTGCGCGGCGGCCTGCACGGGTTCCTCAGCCGCTTCTCGAACAACGAGGCGCTCTACTCGAACCTCGACATCAAGTACATCGGCCCGGTCGACGGCCACGACGAGGCGGCGGTCGAGCGCGCACTCGTCCAGGCGCGCGACTACGGCACGCCGGTCATCGTGCACGTCATCACCGAGAAGGGCCGCGGGTACGAGCCCGCGCTGCGCGACGTCGCCGACCAGTTCCACGCCGTCGGGCAGATCGACCCGGAGACGGGGGAGTCGCTCGTCGCCGCATCCGCCCCCTCGTGGACCAGCGTGTTCTCGGAGGAACTCGTCCGCGTCGCCGACGCGGACGACCGGATCGTGGGCATCACCGCCGCGATGCTGCGGCCGACCGGCCTGCACCGCATGGCCGAGCGCTACCCCGACCGCGTGCTCGACGTCGGCATCGCCGAGCAGCACGCCGTGGCGAGTGCCGCGGGTCTCTCGTTCGGCGGCATGCACCCGGTCGTCGCCGTCTACGCGACGTTCATGAACCGCGCGTTCGACCAGGTGCTGATGGACGTCGCGCTGCACCGCGCGGGCGTCACGTTCGTGCTCGACCGGGCCGGCGTGACCGGCCCCGACGGCCCCAGCCACCACGGCGTGTGGGACCTCGCGATCCTGCAGGTCGTGCCGGGCATCCGGCTCGCCGCCCCGCGCGACGCGGAGCGACTCGCCGAGGAGCTGCACGAGGCGGTGCAGGTGCAGGATGCCCCGACGGTGCTGCGCTTCCCGAAGGGCTCCGTGGGCACCGAGTACCCGGCCGAACGGCGCACGCCCGACGGCGTCGACGTGCTGCGCGAGACCGACCGTCGCGACGTGCTGATCGTGACCGTGGGCCCGATGGCCGGCATCGGGCTGGAGGTCGCCGAGCGGCTCGCCGACCAGGGCATCGGCGCGACGGTCGTCGACCCGCGCTGGGTCGTGCCCGTGCCGCGCAGCGTGGTCGAGCTCGCGCGCGACTACCGCATCGTGGTGAGCATCGAGGACGGCATGCGCGTGGGCGGCATCGGCACGCGCATCCGCCAGGACCTCCGCGAGGCCGACGTCGACACCGCGGTCACCGAGATCGGGCTCCCCGACGAGTTCCTCGACCACGGCTCGCGCGGCGACATCCTCGAGCGCGTCGGCCTCACGCCGCAGCACATCGCGCGCGACGTAACCGCGATGGTGCTCGGCAGCAAGCTGCCGCACGCGCGCGCCGTGCCCGCCGACGAGGAGGCCTCGACCCGCTGAGTCGCGCTTGCCGCGCGAACGACGAACGCCCCGGAGCCGAAGCTCCGGGGCGTTCTCCCGTGTCCGTCGTCGGCGTCAGTCGCCGACGCCCGCGACCGGCGGGTGGTGGAACGTGTCGCCGAATGCGCGCTCGCTGGCGCCCACCCGGTCGAGGTACGGCGTCGCGCCGCCCATCTGGAACGGCCAGCCCGCACCGAGGATCATGCACAGGTCGATGTCCTCGGGCGCGTGCACGACGTCGTCCTCGAGCATCCGGTGGATCTCGTCGGCCAGGCCGTCCTCGAGCCGGGTGCGGATCTCCTCGGCGGTCATCGGGTTCGTGCCGCCGGCGACGATCTTCACCGCGCCCGTGTCGTACCCCGTGACGTTGCCCTTGCCGTCGCGGGCGAGCAGCTTCCCGTGCTCCGCGAGGCGGTGCAGGTTGTCACTCGCGAAGAAGCGCTCCGGGAAGGCGCCGTGGTGGGTGTCGAGCACGTGCGCGCCGACCTTCAGGCCGACCAGCTCGAGCAGCTCGAACGGGCCCATGGGCAGCCCGAAGGGCTTCACCGCCTCGTCGACGACCTCGAACGGCGTGCCCTCGTCGACCGCGTGCATCGTCTCGCCGAGCACCTTCGCGAGCACCCGGTTGACCACGAACCCGGGGGTGTCGCGCGTGATGACGGCGTTCTTGCGGAGCTTGGCGGCGATCACCATCGCGGTCGAGAGCGTGGCGTCGTCGGTCTGCGGGGCGTTCACGACCTCGATCAGCGGCATGACCGCCACCGGGTTGAAGAAGTGGAAGCCCACGAGCCGCTCGGGGTTGGCGAGCTTCGCGCCGATCTGCTCGACCGACAGCGACGACGTGTTCGTGGCGAGCACGGCCTCGGGGGAGACGTGCTGCTCGATCTCGGCGAAGACGTCCTGCTTGATGCCGAGCTCCTCGAACACCGCCTCGATGACCCAGTCGCAGTCGGCGAAGTCGGCCTTGTCGGTCGTGCCCGTGACCAGCGCACGCAGGCGGTTGGCCTCGTCGGGGGAGATGCGGCCCTTCTGCTCGAGCGTGCCGATCTCGTCGCGGATGTAGGCGAGTCCCTTGTCGACGCGTGCCTGGTCGAGGTCGGTGATGACCACCGGCACCTGCAGGCGGCGCACGAACAGCAACGCGAACTGGCTCGCCATGAGCCCCGCGCCGATGACGCCCACCTTCGTGACGGGCTTCGCGAGCGCCTTGTCGGGCGCGCCGGCCGGCTTCTTCGCGCGCTTCTGCACGAGGTTGAACGCGTAGATGCTGGCCTGGAGCTGGTCGCCGACGATGAGGTCGGCGAGCGCCTCGTCCTCGGCGGCGAATCCGGCCTCGCGGTCGTTCGCCTTCGCACCCTTGAGCAGTTCGAGGGCGGCGTACGGCGACTGCTGCACCTCGCCGATGCGGCGCTTCAGCATCTTGGTGGCGATGCCGATCGCGGCATCCCACTTCACCATGCGCTCGACCTTGCCCGGCTCGTTGGGGCGCTTGACCTTCACGCGACCGGCGACCACGTCGTCGGCCCAGCGGATCGAGTCCTCGAGGAACGCGGCCGACGCGAACATGCGGTCCGCGATGCCGAGCTCGAGCACGTCCTTGCCCTTGAGGGTGCGGTTCTGCTTGAGCGGGTTCTCGATGACCACCTTGAGGGCGTTCTCGATGCCGATCAGGTTCGGCAGCAGGGTCGCACCGCCCCACGCGGGCACGATGCCGAGGAACACCTCGGGCAGCGCGACGGCCGGCGTGGACGCGTCCACGGTGCGGTAGTCGGCGTGCAGCCCGATCTCGAGGCCGCCGCCGAGTGCGAGGCCGTTGATGAAGGCGAACGACGGCACGCCGACGGTGTGCAGCTTGCCGAGCGCGTGGTGGCCGAGCTGGGCCATCCGCAGGGCGATCTCGCGGTTCGGGATCTCGGCGATCTTCGACAGGTCGGCGCCCGCGGCGAGGATGAACGGCTTGCCCGTCACCGCGACCGCCTGGATGTCGCCGGCCTTCGCCCGCTCGGCGAGTCGGTCGAGGGTCTCGGCGTACTCGAGCAGCGACTTCGGCCCGAGGGTGTTCGGGCGGGTGTGGTCGCGCCCGTTGTCGAGCGTCACGAGCGCGAGCACGCGCCCGTCGGAGAGCGGCACGTCGCGCACGTACGAGTGCGTGACGACCTCGTCGTCCGACAGGCCCTCGAGCTCCGTGAAGTCGATCTTCGTGTAATCGGTCATCGCGGTGCTCAGCCCTTCCTGCTCTTGCGCTCGGCCTTCTTCGACCAGTTCGGGTTCTCCCAGATCATCGTGCCGCCCTGTCCGAGGCCCACGCACATGGCGGTGATGCCGTAGCGCACGCCCGGCTGCTCCTCGAACTGACGCGCGAGCTGGTTCATGAGCCGCACACCCGATGAGGCGAGCGGATGCCCCAGGGCGATCGCGCCGCCCCACTGGTTGACGCGTGGGTCGTCGTCGTCGATGCCGAAGTGGTCGAGGAACGACAGCACCTGGATCGCGAACGCCTCGTTCAGCTCGAACAATCCGATGTCGTCGATCGACAGGCCCGCCCTGCGCAGCGCCTTCTCGGTCGAGGGGACCGGTCCGATGCCCATGATCTCGGGGTCGACGCCCGCGAATCCGAAGCTCACGAGCTTCATCTTGGGGGTGAGGTCGAGCTCCGCGGCGGCGTCGGCCGAGGCGAGCAGCGCGACCGTGGCGCCGTCGTTCAGGCCCGAGGCGTTGCCCGCGGTGACGCGGCCGTGCGGCCGGAACGGGGTCTTCAGGCCTGCGAGGCCCTCCATGGTGGTCTCGGGTCGGGGCGCCTCGTCCTTCGTGGCGAGGCCCCAGCCCTCCTCGGTGCGGATCGCGACCGGGATGAGGTCCTGCTGGATCTTGCCCGCCTCGTATGCGGCGGCGACCTTCTGCTGGCTGCCCAGCGCGAAGCGGTCGGCGCGCTCCTTCGTGAGGTGCGGGAAGCGGTCGTGGATGCGCTCGGCGGTCGCGCCCATGACGAGGGCGTCCTCCGACACGAGCTTCTCCGCGACGAACCGCGGGTTGGGGTCGACGCCGGAGCCCATCGGGTGGCGGCCCATGTGCTCGACCCCGCCGGCGATGGCGAGGTCGTACGCGCCGTAGCCGATCGACGCGCCCATCATGGAGGCGGCGGTCATCGCGCCCGCGCACATGCGGTCGATCGAGAAGCCGGGGACCGACTTGGGGAGACCGGCGAGGATCGCCGCGCTGCGGCCGAGGGTGAGTCCCTGGTCGCCGGTCTGCGTCGTCGCGGCGATGGCGACGTCGTCGATGCGGTCCTTCGGCACGTTCGGGTTGCGCTCCAGCAGCCCGATCATCGCCTTGATCACGAGGTCGTCGGCGCGGGTGTTCCAGTACATCCCCTTCTCACCGGCGCGGCCGAACGGGGTTCGCACCCCGTCGACGAATACGACATCAGCTCTTTCGGCCACTCTGCCTCCACCTTTCGCTTCGGAACGGTCCGATCCTAGGGAGGGGGGTGTGCGCCGCGGAATCGTTTGCCGGTTCCTACGAACCGGCCGTGACGGCCGCGTCGTCGGCTTGGGCGGCCTCTACAAAGGCATCGGCGATTCTCTGTGCGGTTGCGGCAACCTGCCACTCGCGCGCCCCCAGATCCACGAGCGCGGCGGCGATCGCGTCCGTCGTCGCGGGCTCGGGCGGATCCCACGCCACGCGGCGCAGGTACTCCGGCGTGAGCAGGTTCTCCACCGGCATCTCCATGGCCTCGGCGACCTCCAGCAGCGCGCGACGCGCCGGCTTCAGCCGGGCATCCGCCTCGGGGTTCCTGGTCGACCAGGCCCGGGCGGGCGGGAGCGTGTCGGCCGGGACCCGCACCGCGGGGAGGTCGGTCGTCGATCGGCCCGACTCGATCGCGGCCCACCAGCGGTCGATCTCGGTGCGACTCGCGCGGCCGGTGAAGGTGCGCAGCTCGGCGAGCGCGCGCTTGCTCTCGGGCATCGTCTTCGCGACGGAGACGATGGCGGCATCGGGCACCAGGCGGCCCGGCGCGATGTCGGTGTCGCGGGCGTACTCGTCGCGCGCGGTCCAGAGTGCGCGCGCCACCGCGAGGGCGCGCTGGCCGCGCACCCCGTGGATGCCCGAGAGCCGCCGCCACGGTTCGGCGGGCGCGGGCTTCGCCTCGCGCTCGAGCACCGCCTGGAACTCCTCGGCGGCGATGGCCTGCTTGTCGGCGGCGTCGAGCGCGTCGCCCATGCGCTCGCGGACGTCGACGAGGTGCTCGACGTCGAGCGCGGCGTAGCGCAGCCACGACTGGGGGATCGGCCGGGTGGACCAGTCCGCCGCGGAGTGCTCCTTCGCCAGCGTGATGCCGAGCAGGTCCTCGACCACCGCGGCGAGCCCGACCTTCGGGCGCCCGAGCAGCCGGGCGCCGAGTTCGGTGTCGAAGATGCGCGCCGGGTCGAGGCCGACCTCGCGCAGGCACGCGAGGTCCTGGCTCGCCGCGTGGAGGATCCACTCCTCGCCGCCGATCGCCCGCTGCAGCGGGGCGAAGTCGCCGATGGGCGGGGGATCGAAGAGGAAGGTGCCGGCATCCCGGCGGAAGACCTGGATGAGATAGGCGCGCTGGGAGTAGCGGAACCCGCTCGCGCGCTCGGCGTCGACGGCGACCGGACCGGTGCCCGAGGCGATCGCGTCCACGGCGTCGGCGAGGCCGTCGCGGGAGTCGATCACCTGGTAGTCAGCCACGCCGGGCCCTCTTTCGTGCGAGGAGGGTCACTCCCTCCGTCGATGGCGGAAGCCCCGCGAGCATGCAGAGCAGTTCTCCCCAGCCTTCCACATGCGCCGCGACCTCGTGGTCGAGCGGGGTCCAGGATGCGCGCAACTCGATCTGCGCGCCGTCGCCCTGCCCGGCGAGCTCGCCGTAGCCGGTGGAGAGCACCTTTGTGGCGGTGCCGGAGGCGGCCACGTAGTGCGCGCCCCGTGCGTCGAGGGCGTCGACCAGCCACGACCAGGCGACGTCGGCGAGGAACGGGTCGAGTCCGATCTCGGTCTCGAGCGGGGCCTGCGCGAAGCAGATCACGCGGAACCGTCCGCCCCATTCCTCGGGCTCGTCCGGATCGTAGAGCAGCACGAACCGGCCGGTGCCGAGGTCGGAGTCCGAGCCGTGCGGCGCGGGCGTCACGTCGGCGGCGAGCGCGACGGCGTAGGGCGCGAGCGAGGAGGGCGCGGGGATCTCCGTGACGGCGAGCTCGGGTCTCGTCGACGAGCGGCGAAGCGCGTCGAGCGCGGCCGCGAACTCCGGGGGCGGAGGTGACGCTTGCTCGGGCACGTGTGCAGACTAGAGTCTCGGGAGGGGAGCGCGGCAGCGGCACGCCGTCGCTGGCGGTCACGGACGTGAGGGGGAGCACGTGGGCAACGGGGTGCGGTCGGCGAGGACGGATGCGGCCACGGAGGGCGCCCGCGCGGTGCTCGGCATCGCGGCCGGCGGAGCCATCGCGCTCTCCGCAGTGCTGGGCGCGGTCGGCGCCGCGTCCTCCCTGCTCGCGTCGTTCGTCGCGCGGGCCGTGGTCACCCCGTCGCGCTACAAGATCGAGGACACGCGCGTCGTCGCCGTCGACGCCGCCCGCCACGAGGTCACCCTCGGGGCGACCCCCGATGCGCGCATGCGCGGCGAGTACTCGTTCTGGTTCCACCAGGACACCGGCCACGCTCGCCTGGGCGACGTGCTCGAGGAGACGCCCACGATCGTGCGTCGACGACTCCTCGGGGTCGACTTCGGCGTGCTCGCCACCGCGCATCGCGGCCGGTTCAGCGGCTGGTTCCACCTCGGCCCGTGGGAACTCGGGCACCCGTACCGCGACGTCATGATCGACACCCCGCTGGGTCCGGCGCCGGCGTGGCTCGTGCCCGCCGCCGAGGACTCGGGTCGCTGGATCATCCACGTGCACGGACGCGCGGTGCGTCGCCAGGAGTGCCTGCGCGGACTCCCCGCGGCGCACGCGGCGGGCTTCACGTCGCTCGTGGTGAGCTACCGCAACGACGGCGAGGCGCCCGAGAGCCCCGACGGACGCTACCGGCTGGGCGACACCGAGTGGCTCGACGTCGACGCGGCGATCGAGTTCGCGCTCGCCAACGGCGCCCGCGAGATCGTGCTCATGGGGTGGTCGATGGGCGGCGCGATCGTGCTGCAGACCGTGCTGCGCTCACGGCGCGCACGCGAGGCGGTCGTCGGCGTGGTGCTGGAGTCGCCCGCGATCGACTGGCACGACATCCTGTCGTACCAGGGCGCGTCGTACCGGCTGCCCCAGCCGCTGACGCGCCTGGTCATCTCCATGCTCTCGAGTCGGTGGGGCAGGCTCTTCACGGGCCTCGGCGCGCCGATCGGCTTCGACCGCCTCGACGTGGTCGCACGTGCCGCCGAGTTCGACCTGCCGATGCTGCTGTTCCACAGCGAGGACGACGGCTTCGTGCCGGTCGCCGGGTCGGACCGGCTGGCCGCCGCACGCCCCGACCTCATCACGTACGAGCGCTTCACGCGCGCCCGCCACACGAAGCTGTGGAACGACGACCCGGTGCGCTGGAACGGCGCGCTCGCGGTCTGGCTCGGCGAGCTCGCGCGCGGGGAGACGCCCGCCGAGCGTGCCACCGAGCCGGCGCACGGCTGAGCGCTCAGGCGGCGGCGGCCCGCTTGAGCTGCGCCTTGATGCGTGCGAGCATCGCCGTCATGCCGCGGATGCGCAGCGGCGACACCGCCTCGGTCAGGCCCAGCGACTGCGGGTAGTCGCCGGGAACGGCCAGCACGTCCTCGACCGAGAGGCCGTCGAGCCCCTGCGCGAGGATCGAGGCGAACCCGCGGGTCGTGGGCGCCTCGACCGGCGCGGTCGCGTGCAGGTGCACGGCCCCCGAGGCATCCGTCTCGCTGAAGATGTAGACCGGCGACTGGCACTCCTCGACGCGCTCGAACAGGTCGGGGTGGTCGCGATACCGCTCCGGCAGCTCGGGGAGCTCCTGCGAGAACTCGAGCAGCAGCTGCAGGCGATCGCGCACGCCGAGCGCGAGGAAGTCGTCGCGGATCTCGGCGAGCTGTGCGGGGAGTGCGGTCGTCATCGCGTCCATTCTCCCACCGCCGGCGGCACGGGGGCCCGCACGGTCACCGACCGGGCACCACGCCCGGCGCGGTGCCGGTCGCGATCGGCACGCGCACCGCGCTGCCCCACTCGGTCCACGAACCGTCGTAGTTGCGCACGTTCTCGAATCCGAGCAGGTGGGTGAGCACGAACCAGGTGTGGCTCGAGCGCTCGCCGATGCGGCAGTACGCGATCACGTCGTCGCCGTCGGCGAGACCGGCCTCGCCCTTGTAGATGGCATCGAGCTCGTCACGGGTGCGGAAGGTGGCGTCGGGCGCCGCCGCACGGGCCCAGGGCACGGATGCCGCCGAGGGGATGTGCCCGCCGCGCAGCGCGCTCTCGTCGGGGTACGCGGGCATGTGGGTGCGCTCGCCGCTGTACTCCTCGGGGGAGCGCACGTCGATGAGCGGGTTGCCGAGGTGTGCGAGCACGTCCTCCTTGAAGGCGCGCACGGTCGCGTCGTCGCGCTCCACCACCGGGTAGTCGACGGATGCCGGTGCCGGCACCTCCGTCGTCAGCTCGCGCCCCTCGGCGACCCACAGGTCGCGTCCGCCGTCGAGCAGGCGGACGTCCTCGTGGCCGAACAGCGTGAACACCCACAGCGCGTAGGCCGCCCACCAGTTGTTCTTGTCGCCGTAGACGACGATCGTCGTGTCGCGCGAGATGCCCTTCGAGCCCAGCAGCGCGGCGAACTGCTCGCCGTCGACGTAGTCGCGCACGACGGGATCGTTGAGGTCGGTGTGCCAGTCGATCTTCACGGCGCCGGGGATGTGGCCGGTCTCGTAGAGCAGGACGTCCTCGTCGGACTCGACGACCACGAGACCGGGGTCGCCGAGGTGCTCGACGAGCCAGTCGGCCGACACGAGCCGCTCGGGGTGGGCGTAGGCGCGGAACTTCTCGGCGGGGTCGGGTGCGACGGTCATCGTGGCCTCCTGGAGTCGCCCGTTCGGGCGGGGCGGATGGTGGGAGCGGATTAGGCTGGTGGCCGATCCACATCGAATGTACGCGGAGGGTGGGTCCCTGTCAGGGGGACTGTAACCCGGTGCAACACGGAGGCCCACAAGGTGAGTTCGACCACGCCCGGCACGATCGTCCGTCTCGTCGACCGGGATCCGTCGATCACGGGTGCGGAGATCGCCGCGGAGCTCGTGCCGCCGCCGCAGTTCGCGCACGCGAGCTTCGAGTCGTACCGCCCCGACCTCGACTATCCGTCGCAGCAGGCGGCGGTCGACCGGCTCAGGGCCTTCGCGGGTGCGTGGACGTCGGGCCAGCGACCGGGCGGCTTCTTCTCGTGGAACCGGAAGGCGAAGCCCGAGCTGCCGGGCGTGTACCTCGACGGCGGGTTCGGCGTCGGCAAGACCCACCTGCTGGCGGCGCTCTGGCACACGGCCCCGGGCCGGAAGTACTTCGGCACGTTCATCGAGTACACGGCGCTCGTGGGCGCACTCGGGTACGCCAACGCGGTCTCGCTGCTCCGCGGGGCGGAGCTCATCTGCATCGACGAGTTCGAGCTCGACGACCCGGGCGACACGATGCTCATGACCCGCCTGCTGGGCGAGCTCATGGCGAGCGGCACGCGGGTGGCGGCGACGTCGAACACCCCGCCGAACGCGCTCGGGGAGGGGCGGTTCGCGGCGGCCGACTTCCTGCGCGAGATCCAGGCGCTCTCGAGCAACTTCGAGACGCTGCGCATCGACGGACTCGACTACCGTCGGCGCGACACGACCGGCGAGGCCGTCGCGGTCGACGAGGAGTCGCTGCGCCGGAGCGTGGCCGCGCTCGCGGAACGCGGGCACACCGTCGCCGTCGCGGGCTTCGATGAGCTGATCGCGCATCTCGCCACGGTGCATCCGTCGAAGTACATCCGGATGATCGAGGGCCTCGAGGTGCTCGCGATCGAGGACGCCCACGTGCTGCACGACCAGAACGCGGCCCTCCGCCTCGTGGCGTTCGTCGACCGGCTGTACGACGCCGAGGTGCCGATCGTCTCGAGCGGCGCGGCGCTCAGCGAGGTGTTCGACGACGACATGCTCGGCGGCGGCTACCGCAAGAAGTACCTGCGCTCGATGTCGCGCCTGGTCGCGCTGACGACGGGTGAGCTGCCGCCGCACGACTGACGGCGGCCACGCGGGCGTGTTGCGCGGATCCATTGCACGGTGGCCCGCCGGCGCGCTCGTTCGGTGCGTGCTCTTGGGGCATCCTCCCTGCGCTGCGAAACATCCTGTTTACATAACGCCGTTCTTCGTAACAGACGCGAAACACTCTCGGCATCCTGACTGAAACGTCGCGGCACCATTCTGAAACCCGTACCCGCGCCGGAACCCGAATCCGTCGGACCTTCGCGGGGCTCCCCTGCAAATCCGAGAGGTGTGAGGATACGAATGGAATCGGGCAACATCGCATGGGCCGTCACAGCGACGGCTCTTGTGCTCTTCATGACGCCGGGCGTGGCGTTCTTCTATGGCGGCTTGGTCAAGGCCAAGAGCGTCGTCAGCATGATGATGATGAGCTTCGGCGCAATGGGTCTCATCAGCGTGCTGTGGGTGCTCTACGGCTTCAACATGAGCGCTGTCGGCGGCGTCTGGGACTTCTCGGGCAACCCGTTCAGCGACTTCGCGCTGGCGGGCCTCGCAACCGGTGAGACCGCGAACGGCGACCTGCTCGGCGTGGTCTTCGGCGCGACCTTCGCCATCATCACCGTCGCGCTGATCTCCGGCGCCATCGCCGACCGTGCCAAGTTCGGATCGTGGATGATCTTCGCCGGCATCTGGGCGACGGTCGTGTACTTCCCGGTCGCGGCCTGGGTCTGGGGCGGTGGCTGGATCCTCAGCCTCGGCGACGAGATCGGCCTGCCGGGCGTCATCGACTACGCGGGTGGTACCGCGGTCCACATCAACGCCGGTGCCGCGGCGCTCGCCCTCGCGCTGGTCCTCGGCAAGCGCGTCGGCTTCGCCAAGGGCATGGACCAGCCGCACAACGTGCCGCTGACCCTCATCGGCGCCTCGGTGCTGTGGTTCGGCTGGTTCGGCTTCAACGCCGGTGCCGAGTTCCTCGCCGAGGGCATGCCCGGCGTCGGCCTCATCGCCACGAACACGCTCGTCGCGACCGCTGCGGCCATCCTCGGCTGGCTCGTCATCGAGAAGGTCAAGGACGGCAAGCCCACCGCCGTCGGCGCCGCTTCGGGTGCCGTCGCCGGTCTGGTCGCCATCACCCCGGCCTGCGCCAACCTGACCCCGGGCTGGGCCACCCTGCTCGGCGTCGTCGCCGGTGCCGTCTGCGCTCTGGCGATCGAGCTGAAGTTCAAGCTCGGCTACGACGACTCGCTCGACGTGGTCGGCATCCACCTCGTCGGTGGTCTCATCGGTACGCTCTACCTCGGCTTCTTCGCCATCGACACCGGCCTCTTCACCGGTGGCGACTTCGGCCAGCTGGCCGTCCAGGCGATCGCCGCGTTCGGCGTGCTGATCTACTCGTTCGTCGTGGCCTTCATCCTGGGCTTCGCGATCGAGAAGACCATCGGCTTCCGCGTGAAGAACGAGGACGAGCTCGCCGGCATCGACACCGTCGTGCACGGTGGCGAGGGCTACAAGCTCGAGACCTCGGTCTGAGATCGACCCGGGTCGCGCGGCACCCTGGGTCGCGCGACCTGATCGTCCCGAACGGGCGGTGGGAACCATCCCACCGCCCGTTCGGCGTATCCGGGGGCATTCCGTAGCGAGACCCTGTCGGCCGGGCCGTCGGACGGCCAAGATGAGAGGCATGGAACCCGAGCCGGCGCGGCGGGACCGCGCACTCATCGGCATCGCGATCGCGATCGCCGTCGTGGTCGTGGCCGCGATCGTGGCAGTGCTCCTGCGCCCCACCGCCGAACGACTCGACGCGTCGACGCCCGAGGGGGTCGTGCAGGCGTACAGCGAAGCGGTGATCGACGGCGACGCGCGCGCGGCGCGCGGGTACCTGGTGCCGGAGGTCGCCGAAGGCTGCGAACGGGTGGACGGCGTCTCGGACGGCGAGGTGCGCGTCGTGCTCGTCTCCGCGACGGAGGACGCCTCGACGGCCGACGTGCGCGTGTCGATCGTCACGACCTACGGCGGCGGCCTGTTCGGCCCCGACGAGTACCGTACCGACGGTCGGTTCGACCTCGTGCGGGTCGGCGACGAATGGCGCATCGAGACGGCGCCGTGGGAGCTTTCCGTCTGCGCCCCCGGGAGCACCGGGTGAGCGCGGTCGCGGGACCGCAGGCGACGGTGCGTCGCGTCGTCGTCGTGCTGCTGCTCGCGATCGCCGTGACCATCGCCGCGGTCGGCGTCGCAGGGCTGGTCGAGCGGATGCTGCGGGCCGGCGACTCGCTCGCCGGCACCGACACGACCGGGCTGGCCCTGTCGCTCGCGTTCGCGCTGGTCGGCGTGCCGCTCGCCGGCCTGCTCTGGTGGCTGCTCTGGCGGCGCTTGGACGAACCGGGGGAGCGCGAGGCGCCGTCGTGGGGCCTCTACCTGCTGCTCGCGCGCACGGTGTCGCTCGCGGTGGCATCCGTCGCCCTGGCCGAGTGGGCCGCTGCGGCGATACGCGGGCGCTGGCTCGAGGCGGAGCTCTCGATCGGGCTCGCCTGGGCCGCGGTGTGGGTGTGGCATGCGTGGATGTCCCGTCGCGCGGAGCGAGCGCCGCTGCGGCTCGCCGAGGCGCCCGCGGTCGTCGGGGCGGCGTGGGGCCTGCTGCTGTGGGCGGGCGGATCGGTCGGCGCGCTGGGCGCGCTCGTCGACGCCGCGGTCGGGTCGTGGGCGGTCGCCGGCATCGCGGGCGGTTCGTGGTGGACGTCGGTCGCGGTGGCGCTGCCGTGGGTGGCGTTGGGACTCGCAGCGTGGTGGTGGCACGACCGGGTCGACGGGGCGCTCGCGGCGCGCACCGCCTTCGCCGACGTGGTGCGGGTGCTGGTCGGTATCGCAGCGGCTGCCGGAGCGGCGCTGTACGGCGTGGGGTTCGTGCTCTGGGTGCTGCTGCGCCTGGCGTTCGACCGGTCGGAGCCGGCGGCGGAGACGCTGGCGGACCTCGGCGACGGCGTCGCGCTGGCGCTCGTCGGCACGCTGGTCTGGCGGCTGTACCGACGGCGACTCGAGGGGCGCGACGCGCCGGTGCGTCGCGCAGAGCACCTCGCGGTCGCCGGGGTCGCGGTGATCGCGACGGCGATCGGCATCGGGGTGACCGTCAACGGCGGCCTGGCGGCGCTGGTGCCGGCACCGCTCGCGGGGGATGCGCCCTCCACGACGCTGCTGGCGGGTCTCGCCGCGCTCGCGGTCGGTGCACCCGTGTGGTGGCTGGCGTGGCGACCGATGCGGCCGATACCACCCGAGGAGGCCGCCTCGACGGGGCGGCGCGTGTTCCTCGTGGTCGTCTTCGGCGTGAGCGCGCTGGTCGCCCTCGTGTCGTTGCTCGTGATCGGCTACCGGCTGTTCGTGGTGCTGCTCGAGGGCGCGGCGGCGGGGGAACTCCTCGACGAGGTGCGTGCCCCACTGGGCTGGCTGGTGGCGACCGTGCTGGTCTCGACCTACCACTTCGCGGCGTGGCGCACCGATCGGCGCGTTGCTCCCACTGCTCCCGAGCGGCGCGGGGTGCGAGAGGTGCTGCTCGTGGCGGGCGGGGACGTCGACGCCTCGGCCCGCGCGCTGAGCGAGCGAACCGGCGCGCGCGTGACGGCCCGGCGGCGAGTCGACATCGAGACGGCGCCCGACGCGGCATCGCTCATCGAGGCGGTGGAGCGATCGGATGCATCGCGCCTGCTGCTCGTTGCGGGCGAGCAGGGCGTCGAGTCCGTGCCGCTCGCGGAATGAATGGTGGGCGATACCAGACTCGAACTGATGACCTCTTCCGTGTGAAGGAAGCGCGCTACCAACTGCGCCAATCGCCCGTCGCGGTGCCCCGGCGAGCCGGATCCGCGGACTCGATAGTAGCCGATGGACGGGCCCCAGCGCACATCGGCGCGTCCGCGTCACACGAGGGTCCGTCAGTTTGTGATTCGCGCCGCGAGTGGGTTAGAGTCTCTCTGCACGCAGCGATGCGGGCGATGCGGATGTGGCGCAGTTGGTAGCGCATCACCTTGCCAAGGTGAGGGTCGCGAGTTCGAGTCTCGTCATCCGCTCGGATGGATCGGGCGAGAGCCCGTTTCTTTCTGTGGTGAGAACCCAGGAAAACGGTGGATTGGCCGAGAGGCGAGGCAGCGGCCTGCAAAGCCGTATACACGGGTTCGAATCCCGTATCCACCTCGAACCGCTCCGAATGAGGACGGCAGCGGGCGATTGGCGCAGCGGTAGCGCGCTTCCCTGACACGGAAGAGGTCACTGGTTCGATCCCAGTATCGCCCACACAGAGAAGCCCCCGGCTGAGCCGGGGGTTTCGTCGTTTCGGCGGAGGAGCTCCACGCTGCGGGCGCGTCAGGTGGACGCGCCCGCAGCGGGCATCACCAGGCCGACGGGGCCGGCGGGGCGACCACGGGCGGGCGGTCGTCGCAGGTGATCGTGTTGGGCAGCACCCACGGCGCCATCCAGGGGCCGGTCGTGTTCACGCCGCTCGAGTCGTTGCCGCCGAGGTCGACGAGCGAGAACTCGCTGCCGGTGGGCGGGAAGTTGAACGAGCCGCAGTTGTTCACGCCGACCGCGCCGACGTTCCGTGCGTCGACGTTCTCGAACGACGCCGATCCTGAGACGCGGGCGCTCACGACCGACGTGCCGGTGCCGTCGACGCGCACGTCCGCGAAGTGCACGCCCGAGATCGAGACCTGGTCCTTCACGGGCCAGTCCGACACGAGCATGATCGCGTTGTACGTGCTGTCGAGGTAGTGGTCGCCGGTCACGCGCACGTCGGCCCGGTCGATCGAGCGGTCGAGCGCGTAGAACCAGATCGCGCCGAGCCCGATGTTCCAGTTGAGCTCGTACGTGCCGGCCCGCACCGTCGTGTTGTCGGTGAACGCCAGCGTGCCGGTGAACGGTTCGGCCCCGAAGCGCGCGCCGGCGTGCAGTGCGCTGCCTTCGCGCACCGGGTCCGCGACCAGGTTGCCCTCGACGGTGATGTCCTCGCCGCCGTAGATGGCGATGCCGTTCGCCAGCGACGGCGACTGCACGGTGTTGCCGACGAATGCGTTGCCTGCGTTCGTGTCGCCCTGCGCCCACATCGCGAGCCCGTCGTCGCCGGAGTTCCGCACGAAGTTGCCCTCGGCCACGGAGTTCGTCACGCCGGTGTGGAAGTTCAGTCCGTCGGCGATCTGGTCGACGATCACGTTGTCGCGCACGACGACGCCGTCCATCGGCCCGTCGAACCAGAGCCCGACCTTGGTGTGCTCGATGTGCAGGCGCTCGATCGTCGAGTCGCTCATCGCGCCGCCGACGCCGTTGACCTGGTCGGTGTCGATGCGTTCGCGCACGTCGCCGCGGATCGAGAAGTCCGACAGGTGCACGTTCGTGCTGCCGCCCTCGGCGGCGTCCTTCCCGTAGAACCCGACGCCGGTGTGCACGGAGCCGTCGGCGGCGGGCTTGTGCAACGCCACCTCCTCGCCGAAGACGATCGAGTGCCAGTTGCCGGCGCCGCGGATCGTCACGTCGTCGACGATGAGGTGCTCGCTCACGCGGAACTCCCCGGCCGGGATGAACACGTCGACGCCATGGCGCTTCGCCCACCTGATCGCCGTGCGGAACGCGGGTGCCGCGTCGCGCACGCCGGTCGGGTCGGCGCCGAACTTCGTCACGCTGACCGACTCGTCGGGCTGGGGCAGCGGGGGCGCCACGAGCTCGGAGTCGAGCAGATCGATCACCGTCCACGCGGCATCCGCCCCCACCGGTGCCGTGAGGCGCACGACCGACCCGGCGGGGTACGTCGCATCCAGCAGCATCCGCTGCTCGTCGTAGAAGTGCATCGGGCGGAACGGCGTCTCGACGACGTAGTCCTCGCCGGGCACGCACGCGCACTCCGTGATCCACCAGTCGGGGTGCAGCAGCTGCGCGTTCGGGTCATTCGTGAACGGGTACTGGTTGTAGAGCCACGAGTACTCGGAGGTGAGCTCCATCGCGTGCACCTCGCCGCCGTCGACGGTCACGTCGAGGGTCGATCGGATGCCGCCGCCGTCGGGTGCGTCCGGAATGCTGTAGCGCACCGTGATGGCGTTGGCGGCCGCGGGCAGGGTGAACTCGACGTGCTCGCCGGGCTCCAGCAGCACGGCGCTGCGACCGGATGCCTCGGCCGGCAGCGTGTACGCCGTGCGATCGGGTCCGATGATCTCGCCGTTCGTCACGGCGTGCTCGGCCTCCTGCTCGAGGAACGCCACGTCGGCGCCGCGCCCCATCACGAGCGCGGGGTCGAGGGCGGCGCGCGTGACGGCCGGATCGCCCGTGGCCGGTGAGGCCTGGGCGGCGACCGGGCCGGCGAGCGCGGCGCCGAGCGCGACGGCCGCAGAGGCGGCGATCGCGAGCGCGCGGCGACCGCGTGGCGGCGCAGCGGGCGGCGGGGGAACTGGTGTGCTGGAGCGGGTCATCGTCGACTCGTGTCCTCTCGGTCGTGCGCGTCATCGGGCACTGCGGGGCGTGCGGTGCCCTCGAGTGCGGCGAGGCTATTGCCCGCGCGAACCGAGGAACAAGAGTTCGCGCTGAAATGCCGCGAAAAAGTTGGGTTCTTGCGGAATCGAACGCAAGCGGCTGGAAGTCGTGCGTTCGGGAGGGCCGTGCTTGCACGATCGGCGCAAGCGCGGGCTCCGGGCGCGCGCCCCCGCCGCACCCGCGCCGGGCATCGGTCGCGACTACAGTTGAGGGGTTGCGTCGCACATTCGTGCGGCGTCGCGTCTCACACTGCAGGGAGTGGATCCACTTGGCCGACGGCTTCGAGCTCTTCACCGATCGATCCGTTGTCGCGATGCGCGTCAACGGCGAGCTGAAGGACCTCGCGACGACGGTGACCGACGCCGACACCGTCGAGCCGGTCACGATCGACTCGCCCGACGGGCTCGACATCCTCCGCCACTCCACGGCCCACGTGCTCGCGCAGGCCGTGCAGCAGGTCAACCCCGACGCGAGGCTCGGCATCGGCCCGCCCGTCACCGACGGCTTCTACTACGACTTCGACGTCGCCGAGCCGTTCACCCCGGAGGACCTCAAGGCCCTCGACAAGGCGATGGCCCGCATCATCCGCTCGGGCCAGCGCTTCGTGCGCCGCGTCACCACCGAGGAGGACGCACGCGCCGAGCTCGCCGGCGAGCCCTACAAGCTCGAGCTCATCGGGCTGAAGGGCGGGGCGGATGCCGGTGAGGACAACGAGTCGGTCGAGGTCGGCGGCAGTGAGCTGACGATCTACGACAACGTCGACCCGAAGACCGGCGACGTGATCTGGAAGGACCTCTGCCGCGGGCCGCACCTGCCGAACACCCGCATGATCGGCAACGGCTGGGCGCTCTCGCGCGTCGCGGCCGCCTACTGGCGCGGTTCGGAGAAGAACCCGCAGCTGCAGCGCATCTACGGCACCGCCTGGCCGACGAAGGACGAGCTGCGCGCCCACCAGCAGCGCCTCGAGGAGGCCGCGAAGCGCGACCACCGCAAGCTGGGTGCGGAGCTCGACCTGTTCAGCTTCCCCGACGAGATCGGCTCGGGCCTTGCGGTCTTCCACCCGAAGGGCGGCATCATCCGCCGCGAGATGGAGGACTACTCGCGCCGCAAGCACGAGCAGGGCGGCTACGACTTCGTCTACTCGCCGCACATCACGAAGGCGAACCTCTTCGAGACCTCCGGCCACCTCGGCTGGTACGCCGACGGCATGTTCCCCCCGATGCACCTCGACGAGGCGCGCAACGAGGAGGGCGAGATCACCCGGCAGGGCGCGGACTACTACCTGAAGCCCATGAACTGCCCGTTCCACATCCTCACCTACCGGTCGAACGCACGCTCGTACCGCGACCTGCCGCTGCGCATGTTCGAGTTCGGCACCGTGTACCGCAACGAGAAGTCGGGCGTGATCCACGGCCTGACCCGCGTGCGCGGACTCACCATGGACGACGCGCACATCTTCACCACGCGCGAGGACATGAAGTCCGAGCTCACCCGCACCCTGCGGTTCGTGCTCGACCTGCTGAACGACTACGGCCTCACCGACTTCTACCTCGAGCTCTCGACCAAGGACCCCGAGAAGTACATCGGCGACGACGACGTCTGGGAGGAGGCGACCCAGACGCTCGCGGAGGTCGCCGAGGAATCGGGCCTCGAGCTCGTGCCCGACCCGGGCGGCGCCGCGTTCTACGGCCCGAAGATCTCGGTGCAGGCGCGCGACGCGATCGGCCGCACCTGGCAGATGTCGACCGTGCAGCTCGACTTCATGCTGCCCGAGCGGTTCGAGCTCGAGTACGCCGCGTCCGACGGCACCCGCAAGCGGCCGGTCATGATCCACCGCGCGCTGTTCGGCTCGATCGAGCGCTTCTTCGGCGTGCTCACGGAGCACTACGCCGGTGCGTTCCCCGTGTGGCTCGCGCCCGTGCAGGTCGTGGGCATCCCGGTCGCGGAGGAGTACGAGTCGTACCTCGGCGCCGTGATCGAGCAGCTCAAGGCCTCGGGCGTGCGCGCCGAGCTCGACACGAGCGACGACCGCATGCAGAAGAAGATCCGCACGCACACCAAGCAGAAGGTGCCCTTCCAGCTCATCGCGGGCGAGGACGACCGCTCGCAGAACACGGTCAGCTTCCGGTTCCGCGACGGCAGCCAGGAGAACGGCGTGCCGATCGACCAGGCGGTCGCGCGCATCCGCGCCGTCATCGACGAGCGCCGGCAGGTCGTCTCGCAGGGCGACTTCTGATGCCGGGTCCGTACAGCCCCGACGAGTTCGATCAGGTGCCGACGGATGCCTCGGGCGACCTGCCCGGCGTGCCCGACGCGTTCCAGCGGCTGTGGACCCCGCACCGGATGGTGTACATCGAGCAGGGCCAGCAGCCCGAGGAGCACGCCTGCCCGTTCTGCCGCGCGCCGGAGATGGACGACGAGCAGTCGATGATTGTCGCGCGCGGCGAGCACGCCTACGCGCTGCTGAACCTGTACCCGTACAACAGCGGCCACCTGCTCGTCTGCCCGTACCGGCACATCGCGACCTACGACCAGGCGACGCCCGAGGAGGTCGACGACATCGGCCGCATCACGCAGGTCGCGATGCGCGTGGTGCGCGAGGTCTCCCGCTGCGACGGCTTCAACATCGGCATGAACCAGGGCCGCATCGCGGGCGCCGGCATCTCGGAGCACCTGCACCAGCACATCGTGCCGCGCTGGGCGCTCGACGCGAACTTCTTCCCGATCATCGCCAAGACCAAGGCGATCCCGCGGCTGCTCGGCGACGTGCGCCAGGAGATCGCGGACGCCTGGCCGCGCTGACTCAGCGCACCTGACGCACGTCGAACTGCAGGCGCGGGTGAGCGTACGCCTCCTGCGACGCGACGAGCTGCAGCTCGCGTTCGCCCGAGTCGTGGGTGTTCGCGAGCAGGTCGAAGACGCTCGACGCGGTGCGGGCGAGGGCCTCGGCGGCGGAGCCGGTGCGGCGGTAGTGGGCAGTGAAGAGCGCGGCCGTGACGTCGCCCGAGCCGTTCGCCTTCATCGGCAGGTGCGGGGTCTGCACGATCCAAGCGCCTCGGTCGTCGACCGCGAGCATCTCGATCGTGCCCTCCGGGCGGTCGGGGCGCTCGACGCTCGTGACGAGCACCGTGCTCGGCCCGGAGGCCCGCACGAGGTCGACCGACGCGAGCGTGGAGTCGAGCGTGTCGGGCTCGGTGTCCGTGAGGTACCCCAGCTCGAACTGGTTCGGGGTGACGAGGTCGGCGGCGGGCACCACCCGGTCGCGCAGCAGCACCGGGATGGCGGGCGCCACGAAGCATCCGCTCTTCGCATTGCCCATGACCGGGTCGCACGCGTAGATCGCGCCGGGATTCGCGGCCTTGACGCGCGCCACGGCGTCGAGGATGACGTCGGCGATGCCCTCGCCGCCCTGGTAGCCCGAGAGCACCAGGTCGATGTCGGCGAACGCCCCGCGGTCCTCGATGCCGTCGATGACGGCGCGCACGTCGTCGGGGTCGATCATGGGCCCGCGCCAGGCGCCGTAGCCCGTGTGGTTGGAGAAGTTGACCGTGTAGACCGGCATCACCTCGACGCCGATGCGCTGGAGGGGGAAGACGGCTGCCGAGTTGCCGACGTGGCCGTAGGCGACGGCGGACTGGATGGAGAGGACCTTCACCCGCTCGATCATTCCATCCCCGCGGGGGAGCGGCGTCCACCGGCCGCGGCCACCGCGGCCGCGACGTCGGTGGCGAGCCGGTCCGCATCGGCGTCGGACAGGTCGTGCACCGTCAGCCGGAGCCGCGCGCCGGCCGACGCTGCGCCCAGCACGAACTCGTCGCCTGCGCGTGCGAGCCACCCGCGCCGCATGAGCTGCTCGGACACGTCGCGCGCGGGCACCGGCAGCGGCACCCAGAGGTTCAGGCCGTCGCCGGCGACCGTCGGCACGCCGAGTGCGGTGAGGCGCGTGGCGAACGCGTCGTTCCGGGCCGCGTAGTGGGCGCCGGCCGCGCGAATGTCCGACGCGACCCCGGGGTCGGTCGCGAGCGCGAGCACCAGGCGCTGGAGCAGGTGGCTCACCCAGGTCGTGCCCGGGCTCAGCCGCATCGCGAGCCGGTCGGCGGTCTCGGCGTCGGACGCGGTGACCGCGAGGCACATGTCGGGCCCGAGGAACTTCGACACCGAGCGCACGAGCGCCCAGCGCCGATGACCGGGGCCGATGATCGAGCGGAACGGGCTGCGCGAGAGCATCGAGAAGTGGTCGTCCTCGATCACGAGCACGTAGGGATGGTCGGCGAGCACCGCGCGCAGGTCGGCCGCGCGCCGCTCGGAGAGGCTCGCGCCCGTGGGGTTCTGCGCGCGCGGCGTGCAGACCACCGCGCGTACGCCCTCGTCGAGCGCGGCGCGCAGCCCGTCGACGGTCATGCCCTCGTCGTCGACCGGCACGGGTACTGGGCGGTACCCGCCCACCCGCACGGTGTGGATGCTGGTGAGGAAGCACGGGTCCTCAAGGGCCACCGCGTCGTCGCGCACGAGCGCCTGCGCGAGCAGCCGGTCGACCGCGTCGGCCGCGCCGCTCGTGATCGTCAGGTGCACGTCGGCCGGCGCGAGGTCGGAGGTCATCCACTCGCGCGCCCAGCGCTCGAGTCCCGGATCGATCACGGGCTCGCCGTAGAGCACCGGCCGGCCGGCCATGCCCGCCAACGCGGGCATCGGGTCGGGGATGCGGTCGGGGTCGGGATTGCCCGTGGCGACGTCGCGCAGCACGCTGTCGGAGGCGTAGCCCTCTTGCGGGACGACCGCGTGGTCGGCGACGTGGGTGCCGCCGCGCCCGCGCGTCACCACGACGCCCGCTGCCGTGAGCTGTCGGTACGCCGCGACCGCGGTGTTGCGGTTGACGCCCAGCAGGTCGGCCAGGTTCCGCACGGGCGGGAGCGGGTCGCCCGGTCGCAGGGCGCCGCGCTCGATGAGCGCACGCACGCTGTCGGCGATGTCGGAGGCCGAGCGGCCGGTGATCTCGAGGGTCATGTCACGATCCGTCAGGTGTGCGTGGGCGGTGTCGAGCCCATGCTATCTTTTGGCCTAGGCCAAGCAAGCCGCGTGTCCGCACCTGCGCGATCGCGCGACCTCCGTCGAAGGGATGCACCGATGAGCACTGCCGAGTTCGGCTCGAGCCGCGTCAAGCGCGGGCTCGCCGAGATGCTGAAGGGCGGCGTCATCATGGACGTCGTCACGGCCGAGCAGGCCCGCATCGCCGAGGACGCGGGCGCGGTGGCCGTCATGGCGCTCGAGCGCGTGCCCGCCGACATCCGCGCCCAGGGCGGCGTGGCGCGCATGAGCGACCCCGACCTCATCGAGGCGATCATCGCCGAGGTCTCGATCCCCGTCATGGCGAAGGCCCGCATCGGCCACTTCGTCGAGGCGCAGGTGCTCCAGGCGCTCGACGTCGACTACATCGACGAGTCCGAGGTGCTCTCGCCCGCCGACTACGTGAACCACATCGACAAGTGGGAGTTCAACACGCCCTTCGTGTGCGGCGCGACGAACCTCGGCGAGGCGCTCCGACGCATCAACGAGGGTGCGGCGATGATCCGCTCCAAGGGCGAGGCCGGCACGGGCGACGTCTCGGAGGCGACCAAGCACATCCGCAAGATCACCGCCGAGATCAACGCGCTGAAGTCGATGACGAAGGACGAGCTCTACGTCGCGGCGAAGGAGCTGCAGGCACCGTACGAGCTCGTGGCCGAGGTCGCAGAGACCGGCAAGCTGCCGGTCGTGCTCTTCACGGCGGGCGGCGTGGCCACCCCGGCCGACGCCGCGATGATGATGCAGCTGGGCGCCGACGGCGTGTTCGTCGGGTCGGGCATCTTCAAGTCGGGCAACCCCGAGGCGCGCGCGGCGGCGGTCGTGAAGGCGACCACGTTCCACGACGACCCGTCGGTCATCGCCGAGGCGTCGCGCGGACTCGGCGAGGCCATGGTCGGCATCAACGTCGGCGACCTGCCCGCCCCGCACCGGCTCGCCGAGCGCGGCTGGTAGGCACGGAGGCAACGAGCGGATGCCGCGGGCAGCGGCATCCGGAACGGTGACGTCATGACCCGAGTCGGCGTACTCGCCCTGCAGGGCGATTTCCGCGAGCACGTCGCGGTGCTCTCCGGCCTCGGCGCGGAGGTCGCGACCGTGCGACGGGCATCCGAGCTCGCCGAGGTCGACGGCCTCGTCATCCCCGGCGGCGAGTCGACCGTGATGGACAAGCTCTCGCGCGCGTTCGGGCTCGCCGAGCCGCTGAAGGCCGCCATCGCCGACGGCCTGCCCGTGTACGGCACCTGCGCCGGCCTCATCATGCTCGCCGACACCGTGCTCGACGCCATCGCGGGGCAGCAGACCCTCGGCGGTCTCGACGTCGTGGTGCGGCGCAACGCGTTCGGCTCGCAGAACCAGTCGTTCGAGACCGACCTCGACGTGCCGGCGATCGGCGACGCGCCCGTGCACGCGGTGTTCATCCGCGGACCGGTGGTCGAGTCGGTCGGCGACGCCGCCACGCCGCTCGCTCGGCTCGACGACGGGCGAGTCGTCGCGGTCGAGCAGGGGAACCTGCTCGGCACGAGCTTCCACCCGGAGATCACGGGGGAGTACCGGTTCCACGAGTACTTCCTGTCGAAGGCGCGCGCCCGCGGCTGACCGTGCCCGGGTGTCGGCGCCCGCGCGTAGCGTGGGCACCATGACGCGATACATCGCCCTGCTGCGCGGCGTGAACGTCGGGGGCATCACCATCAGGTCCGCCGACCTGCGCGACGTCTTCACCGGTCTCGGCCACGACGACGTGCGCACGGTGCTTGCGAGCGGCAACGTCGCCTTCGAGGCATCCGGTGCCCCTCGAGACCTGAAGGCCGCCATCGAGCGCGCGCTCGAGGAGCGGTTCGGGTACGACGCCTGGATCGTGCTCTCCACGGCCGCGCACGTGACGGCGGTGATCGAGGCGTTCCCGTTCGACGCCGACGACGACGAACGGCAGCCCTGGGTGGTCTTCGCGAGTGACCAGGGCGCGCTGGACGAGCTCGCCGAGTCGGCGGCCGGCCTCGACCCGGCCGTCGATCCGCTGCGGCGCGGCGACGGAGTGCTCTACTGGAACCCGGTGAAGGGGACGACGGGCGAGACCCCGTTCGCGAAGCTGCTCGCGAAGGCGAGGTACAAGCCGACCACCACGAACCGCAACCTGCGCACGCTCCGGCGTCTGGTCTGACGGCGCGGGTCCGGCCGAGCGTCACGGGCGCTGCAATACAATGGCGTGTCGGCGCGGATGCATCGCGCGCGCCGAGAGAGACGACCCGGGAGATTCATGTCAGGCCATTCCAAGTGGGCGACGACCAAGCACAAGAAGGCCGTCATCGACGCACGGCGCGCGAAGTCGTTCGCCAAGCTCATCAAGAACATCGAGGTGGCCGCGAAGCTCGGCGGTGCCGACCTCGCCGGCAACCCGACGCTGTACGACGCCGTGCAGAAGGCCAAGAAGACCTCGGTGCCGAACGACAACATCGACCGCGCCATCAAGCGCGGCGCCGGCATCTCCGGCGAGTCGATCGAGTACACGACGATCATGTACGAGGGCTACGCCCCGAACGGCGTGGCGCTCCTCGTCGAGTGCCTCACCGACAACAAGAACCGTGCGGCGGCCGAGGTGCGCACCGCCATGACGCGCAACGGCGGCACCATGGCCGACCCGGGCAGCGTCGCGTACAACTTCAACCGCAAGGGCCTCATCGTGGTGGGCGCCGCCGACGGCCTGACCGAGGACGACGTGCTCGCCGCGGTGCTCGACGCGGGCGCCGAGGAGGTCACCGACGAGGGCGAGACCTTCGAGGTCGTGACCGAGGCCACCGACCTCGTGCAGACGCGCACCGCGCTGCAGGACGCGGGCATCGACTACGACTCGGCGGACGTCGCGTTCGTGCCCTCGCTCAAGGTCGAGATCGACGCGGAGACGGCACGGAAGGTCTTCCGCCTCATCGACGCGCTCGAGGACTCGGACGACGTGCAGAACGTCTACAGCAACTACGACGTCAGCGCCGACGTGCTGGCGGAGCTCGAGGCGGACGAGTAGCCGTCATGCGCGTGCTCGGCATCGACCCGGGGCTCACCCGGTGCGGTGTCGGCGTGGTCGACGTCGCCCCCGACCGGCGGGCGACGCTCGTCGACGTGGTCGTGCTGCGGTCGCCGGCCGACCTCGCGATCGAGCGGCGGCTGCTGCGCATCGCGGAGGGCCTCGAGGCGATCCTCGAGGAGCACCGGCCGCATGCCGTCGCGCTCGAGCGCGTGTTCGCGCGCAGTGACGTGTCGACGATCATGGGCACCGCCCAGATCTCGGGCGTCGCGATGCACCTCGCGGCCAGGCGCGAGCTCACCGTCGCCCTGCACACGCCCAGTGAGGTGAAGGCCGCCATCACGGGCTACGGGCGGGCCGACAAGAAGCAGGTCGGTGCGATGGTCGCGCGCATCCTGGGACTGGAGACGCCGCCGAAGCCCGCCGATGCGGCGGACGCCCTCGCGCTCGCGATCTGCCACGCATGGCGGTCGGGGCCGGCATCGGGAGCGGTGGCCGGTGGCTCCCCCGACGGGGACGCGGGAGCGACGCCGGCGCAGAAGGCATGGCTCGCCGCGGAGCGTGCCGCGAAGACGTCGGGGGCCGCACGTAGTCTGAAGCCGTGATCTCCTCGCTCAGTGGAACGGTGCTCGCGGCTGCCGGCGGTTCGGTCGTGATCGACGTCGGCGGTGTCGGGTTCTCCGTCGCGACGACGCCGGCCCTCGCCCTCGCCGCACGCGAGGGGGAGGCGCTCCGCGTGCACACCGCGCTCATCGTCCGGGAGGACGCGCTCTCCCTGTTCGGGTTCGCCACGATCGAGGAGCTGCAGGTCTTCGACCTGCTCATCGGCGTCACCGGCGTCGGGCCGAAGTCCGCACTCGGGGTGCTGTCGGCGCTCTCGCCCGAGCAGGTCGCGCAGGCGGTCGCGAACGAGGACGACGCGGCCTTCCGCAAGGTCAGCGGCATCGGCCCGAAGACCGCGAAGCTGATCGTCGTGTCGCTCACCGGCAAGCTCGTGGTGACCGCTCCGCCCGTCGCCGCGGTGCCGTCGGTGCAGGCGACCGCCGGTGACGACGTGCTCGCGGCGCTGACGGGGCTCGGCTGGCCCGAGAAGGCCGCCCAGCAGGCCCTGGCCGACACGCTGGCCGAGGCATCCGACTCCGACGCGGCATCCGTGCCCGTGCTGCTGCGACTCACGCTCGCCCGGCTCGGGCCGGCGCAGCACGCGGGGAGGGCCTCGTGAGCGACCCCGGCGTCGACCTGACGAGCCCCGAGCTCGCGAACGAGGCCGAGCTCGCCTTCGAGGGGGCACTCCGGCCGCGCAGCCTCGGCGAGTTCGTCGGCCAGCCCCGCGTGCGCGGCCAGCTCCAGTTGCTGCTCACCGCCGCGCAGATGCAGCAGCGCACGCCCGACCACATCCTCCTGGCCGGCCCGCCGGGGCTGGGCAAGACGACGCTCGCAATGATCGTCGCGCACGAGGGCGGGCGGCCGCTCCGCATGTCCAGCGGCCCGGCGATCCAGCACGCGGGCGACCTCGCGGCGATCCTGTCGTCGCTCGTGCCCGGCGAGGTGCTGTTCATCGACGAGATCCATCGCATGGCGCGCTCGGCCGAGGAGATGCTGTACCTCGCGATGGAGGACTTCCGCATCGACATCATGGTCGGGAAGGGCGCCGGTGCGACCAGCGTCCCGCTCGACCTCGCGCCCTTCACGCTCGTCGGCGCGACCACCCGATCGGGCCTGCTCCCGAATCCGCTGCGCGACCGGTTCGGGTTCACCGCGCACCTCGAGTTCTACGGCGAGGAGGAGCTGCGCGAGGTGCTCGGCCGCGCGGCGGCGATGCTCGGGCTCGACGTCGACGGCGAGGCGCTGGCCGAGATCGCCGGACGCTGCCGCGGCACGCCGCGCATCGCCAACCGGCTGCTCCGACGCGTGCGCGACTACGCGCTCGTGCACGGCGGGCGGGCCGACCTCGACGCGGTGCGTGCGGCGCTGGAGCTCTACGACGTCGACGAGCTCGGCCTCGACCGGCTCGACCGTGCCGTCATCGAGGCGATCCTCACGCGCTTCGGGGGCGGGCCCGTCGGGCTGAACACGCTCGCCGTGTCGGTCGGCGAGGAGGCCGAGACCATCGAGTCGGTGGTCGAGCCGTTCCTGGTGCGCATCGGCCTGCTCACCCGCACGCCGCGCGGGCGGGTGGCGAGTCCCGCCGCGTGGCGGCACCTCGGTCTCAGCAGTCCCGCCGCCGGGCTGCCCCTCGATGACCTATAATCCTTGGAGGCTTCGGCCCACCCCACCAGCGCGCAGGCCCTGAACCCGCGCGTCCGCAGACTTGGCACGACCGCGTCGTCGTGCACCGGAGGCACCCCCAGATGGATCCGTTCACACTCATCATGCTCGCCGTCCTGGCGCTGCTCATCTTCTTCATGTTCCGCAACTCGCGCAAGCGCGCGGCGGAGCAGCGTGAGCTGCAGGCGAAGGTGGCGACCGGTGCGACGGTGATGACGAACTTCGGGGTGTACGGCACGATCCTGTCCATCGACGAGGAGGAGAACCAGGTCCTGCTCGAGTCGAGCCCCGGCACCGTGCTCACGGTGCACCGGCAGACCATCAACCGCGTCGTGACGCCCGCACCGGGCTCCGAGGACGAGGAGCTGGAGCCGGCTGACGGCGAGCCGGAGTTCGGCGAGCGGGTCGACGAGTCGGATGCGGCGCCGGAGACCGGCACCGAGCCGAAGAAGTCGGACGACTAGGACCCCTCGACACCACACGTCCGCGTCGAGCGACGCGGACGTGCAGAGAAAGCGGAATTCGTGGCTGCACCCTCCAAGCGGTCGTCCCGGCCGACCAGCGTCCGGAAGGCCTGGCGCTCCCTCAGCTGGCTCGGCGCACTGATCGTCGCGCTCATCGCGATCAACACCGCCGGCGTCCTCTGGGCCGGCGGCTCGTGGACCCCCAAGCTCGCGCTCGACCTCGAGGGCGGCACGCAGATCATCCTCGAGCCCGAGCTCGCCGAGGGGCAGAACGTCTCCGGCGAACAGCTCGACCAGGCGGTCTCGATCCTCCGCCAGCGCGTCGACGCGTCGGGCGTCTCCGAGGCGGAGATCACGACGCAGGGCGACCGCAACATCGTCGTCGCGATCCCGGGCGAGCTCGACGACGAGACGCGCCAGCGCATCGAGTCGTCGGCGAAGCTCGAGCTGCGCCCGGTGATCCTCGCCGACGTCGCCTCGACCGAGTCGGTCGAGCCGACGGACGAGGCCGACGCCGACGCCACGGACGACGCGGAGGCAACCGAGACGCCTGAGCCGACCGACGCGAGCGACCCCGCTTGGGTCACCGACGAGCTGCAGGCCGAGTACGACTCGTTCGACTGCGCCTCGATCGACGAGGCCGAGGCGAACCGCCACCCGGCGGACGAGCCGCTCATCACCTGCGACACCACGAACACGTTCAAGTACCTGCTCGGCCCGGTCGAGGTGAGCGGCGAGAACATCGTCGACGCCACGAACGGCATGGTCCAGAGCTCCACCGGCGTCTCGACGGGCACCTGGGCCGTCAACCTGCGCTTCGACGACCAGGGCACCGAGGACTTCGCCGAGGTGAGCACGCGCCTGTTCGGCCTCGAGTCGCCGCGCAACCAGTTCGCGTTCGTGCTCGACGGTCGCATCATCTCGGCCCCGAGCATGAACGGCATCATCACCGACGGGCGCCCGCAGATCACGGGCAGCTTCACGCAGGAGTCGTCGAAGGCGCTGGCCGACCAGCTGAAGTTCGGCGCCCTGCCGATCAGCTTCACGGTGCAGAGCTCCGACACGATCTCGGCGACGCTCGGTTCGTCCCAGCTGCAGAGCGGCCTCATCGCCGGCCTGATCGGCCTGATCCTGGTCGTGATCTACACGCTGTTCCAATACCGGGCGCTCGCCTCGGTGACGATCGCGTCACTCGTCGTGGCCGGTGTCATCACGTACCTCTCGATCACGATCCTGTCCTGGTACCAGGGCTACCGGCTCTCGCTCGCGGGCGTCGCCGCGCTCATCGTGGCGATCGGCTTCACCGCGGACTCGTTCATCGTGTACTTCGAACGCGTCCGCGACGAGTTGCGCGACGGCCGCGCCCTCGTCGGTGCGGTCGAGGCCGGCTGGAAGCGCGCGCTCCGCACGGTCATCGCGTCGAAGACCGTCAACCTGCTCGCCGCGATCGTGCTGTTCATCTTCGCGGTCGGCAGCGTGCGCGGGTTCGCGTTCACCCTCGGTCTCACGACGATCATCGACGTGATCGTGGTGATCCTGTTCACCCACCCGATGCTGCAGCTGCTCGCGCAGACCCGGTTCTTCTCGAGCGGCCACCCGTGGTCGGGCCTCGACCCGACGGCGCTCGGTGCCGTCTACCGCGGCCGCGCCGAGTTCCGGAAGCCCGCGGCCAACGTGACCAAGACCAAGGTCGCATCGAGCACGCGCGAGGCGCAGCGCCGGCAGACCATCGCCGAGCGCAAGGCGGCCGAGCTCGCCGCCGTCGGCGACACGCCCTCGAACGAGGGGAAGGACTCCTGATGGCCAGTCGGCTCACCACCTTCGGCAACGACCTCTACACGGGGAAGCGCTCGTTCAACTTCGTCGGCGGTCGCCGCAAGTGGTACACGATCGCGGCGGTGCTGATCATCCTCTCCGTGCTCGTGCCCGTCTTCCGCGGCTTCAACTTCGGCATCGAGTTCCGCGGCGGTTCGCAGTTCCTCATCTCGAACGTGGCCGAGGCCACGCAGGAGCCCGCGATCGACGCCGTGGCGTCGGTCGTCCCGGACGCCGTCGCGCGCGTGACGATCGTCGGCGAGGACGGCGTGCGGGTCCAGACCGACCAGCTCGAGGCCGCCGAGACCCGTGAGGTCACGGCTGCCCTCGCCGAGGCGTACGACGTGCCCGAGTCGGAGATCACGTCGTCGTTCGTCGGCGCGAGCTGGGGCGAGGACGTCACGCGGCAGGCCATCATCGGACTCATCGCGTTCCTGTTGTTCGCGGCGATCTTCATGGCGGTGTACTTCCGCACCTGGAAGATGTCGGCCGCGGCCATCCTGTCGCTGTTCGCCGACCTGGTGGTGACGGCGGGCATCTACGCCGCCAGCGGGTTCGAGGTGTCGCCGGCCGCCATGATCGGCCTGCTCACGATCCTCAGCTACTCGCTCTATGACACGGTCGTGGTCTTCGACAAGATCCGCGAGAACACGTCCTGGGAGGGCGACGAGTCCCGGCGCACATTCCCGGAGTCCGTCAACCTGGCGGTCAACCAGACCCTCGTCCGTTCGATCAACACGAGCGTGGTGGCGGCGCTGCCGGTCGCGGCGATCCTCTTCATCGGCGCGTTCGTGCTCGGTGCGGACACGCTGCGCGACATCTCCCTCGCCCTGCTCATCGGCATCCTCGTCGGCACCTGGTCGACCGTGTTCATCGCGGCGCCCATGTACTCGCAGTTCCGCGAGGGCGAGCCGGCGATCAAGCGCCACGACGAGCGCGTCCTGAAGGAGCGCGGCCAGGCGACCGGTTCGCAGGAGGAGCCCGCGGCGGTGGGTTCCTGACCGGCGCCCGCGTCCGTCGCGCGCCCGCGTTCGTCCTCGCCGCGCCGCAGCGGTGATAATGAAGGCGGAGGTGGTGCGATGGTGAGCGAGTCACCCGTCGCGACGGGCAACCCGTCGCTGCGCCGCCTCGTGCCGCGCATCTTCTCGAAGGCGCAGCCCTCGGGGGCGGTCGACACGCTGCTGCGCACGGTGCGGATGCACCACCCGAAGGCCGACCTGGCCGTCATCGAACGCGCCCACGCGGTCGCGGAGCGCGCGCACGACGGCCAGAAGCGCAAGAGCGGCGAGCCGTACATCACGCACCCGATCGCGGTCGCGCAGATCCTCGCCGACCTCGGCATCGGGTCGAAGACGGTGGCCGCGGCCCTGCTGCACGACACCGTCGAGGACACCGAGTACCGCCTCGACGAGCTGCGCGACGACTTCGGCGACGAGATCGCCATGCTCGTCGACGGCGTGACCAAGCTCGACAAGGTCAAGTACGGCGACTCGACGCAGGCCGAGACCGTCCGCAAGATGATCGTGGCGATGTCGAAGGACATCCGCGTGCTCATCATCAAGCTGGCGGACCGACTGCACAACGCGCGCACGTGGGGCTTCGTGCCCGCGGCATCCGCCACCCGCAAGGCCACCGAGACGCTCGAGATCTACGCGCCGCTCGCGCACCGGCTCGGCATCCAGACCATCAAGTGGGAGCTCGAAGACCTCAGCTTCGCCGTGCTCTACCCGAAGCTGTACGCCGAGATCGAGAGCCTCGTGCGGCAGCGCACCCCGCAGCGCGAGGAGTTCGTCCAGACCGTCATCGACCTGGTCAACGACGACCTGAAGGCGGCGCGCATCCGCGGCAAGGTGGTCGGCCGGCCGAAGCAGTACTACTCGATCTACCAGAAGATGATCGTGCGCGGGCGCGAGTTCGACGAGATCTACGACCTCGTCGGCATCCGCGTGCTCGTGAACTCGGTGCGCGACTGCTACGCCGTGCTCGGCGCCATCCACGCGCGCTGGACGCCGTTGCCGGGCCGGTTCAAGGACTACATCGCGACGCCGAAGTTCAACCTGTACCAGTCGCTGCACACCACCGTGATCGGCCCCAAGGGCCGCGCGGTCGAGATCCAGATCCGCACGCACGAGATGCACCAGCGCGCCGAGTACGGCGTGGCCGCGCACTGGAAGTACAAGGAGCAGGTCAACGGCAAGGCGACCGACCAGAAGGCGGTCGGCGACGCCGACATGGCGTGGCTCGCGCACATCTCGGACTGGCAGGCGGAGACCGCCGACCCGGGCGAGTTCCTCGACTCGCTGCGCTACGAGATCGGCGCGAAGGAGGTCTACGTCTTCACGCCAAAGGGCCGGGTGATCGGCCTCCCGGCCGGTGCGACCCCGATCGACTTCGCGTACGCCGTGCACACCGAGGTCGGGCACCGCACGATGGGCGCAAAGGTCAACGGTCGGCTCGTGCCGCTCGAGACGCAGCTCACGAGCGGTGACGTGGTCGAGGTCTTCACGTCGAAGAACCCCGACTCCGGCCCCAGCCAGGACTGGCTGAACTTCGTCAAGTCGCCCCGGGCGCGCAACAAGATCCGCCAGTGGTTCACGAAGGAGCGCCGCGACGAGGCGATCGAGCAGGGGCGCGACTCGATCGCGCGCGCGATGCGCAAGCAGAACCTGCCGCTGCAGAAGCTCATGGGTCAGGACTCGTTCGCCGAGGTCGCCGCCCAACTGCGCTACGAGGACGTCAGCTCGCTCTACGCGGCCGTTGGCGAGGGGCACATCTCGACCCAGTCGGTGCTCGAGAAGGTCATCTCCCTCGTGCGCGACGAGGACGAGGACGAGACCCCCGACGTACCGCTCGCGAACATGCCGCGCCCGTCGTCGGTGTCGCGCACGTCCGACTCGGGCGTGCTCGTGCGCGGCGCGCCCGACATCCTCGTCAAGCTCGCGCGCTGCTGCACGCCCGTGCCGGGCGACGAGATCGTCGGGTTCATCACGCGCGGCTCCGGCGTCTCGGTGCACCAGGCGTCGTGCCACAACGTGCAGGGCCTGCTGCGCGAGCCGGAGCGCATGATCGACGTCGAGTGGGCGCCGAGCTCGAAGGGCGTCTTCCTGGTGCAGATCCAGATCGAGGCGCTCGACCGCGGGGGCCTGCTGTCCGACGTGACCCGCGTGCTCAGCGAGCACCACGTGAACATCCTGTCGGCCACGGTCTCCACGTCGACCGATCGCCTCGCGATCAGCAAGTTCGTCTTCGAGATGGGCGATACGACCCACCTCGACCGGGTGCTGAACGCGGTGCGGCGCATCGACGCGGTCTACGACGTCTACCGCGTGAGCGACGGCTGACGCGACGCCGGATCGTCGGCGCGCGCGAGGGCCTCGGCCACGCGGGCCAGCACGATCCGCTTGCCGGGCAGCCGGCGGCGGGCGTCGACCCGTGCGCGGAACTCGGCGAGGCCGATCCCGGCGTCCGCGAGCAGCCGGAACGCGGCGGCACCGTGCGCGGGGAGGTCCGGCGCCGAGCGAAGCAGGTCGAAGGCCGTCCGCTCGGGGGTCGTGGCCGCCGCCGGGCCCCATCGCACGACCTCGGCCTCGTCGAGCTGCAGTTCGCTCAGCTCGCATCGCACGGTCGGGTCGTTGCCGCGTCGCGCCCCGATCCGCACGCACACCTGCGGCACCGGGGGAGCGGCCGGGATCGCCCCGTGCACCCAGGCCGCGGTCATCCGGGCGGCGATGACGTCGCGGCCCACGGCGAGGCGCACGGAGCGTGCACGCTGCTCGGGGCGGTCGGGCTCGTCGATGGGCGCCCAGCCCGCGGGCAGCGCCATCACCTCGCCGTCGATGCGCAGGGCGCACAGCTCCGCGAGCGGCAGGTCGTCGGCGGAAAGCAGGGAGGGGAGCCGGCTCATGCCCTCATCGTGGCGGGTCGGCGTGCGCGCGGCAGGGTCGGTCGCCCGACTGTGGAGAGACGATCGACGACGCGCCTGTGGAGGAGCCGGCGCTCGGGTCAGCCCGCGATGGCCTTGAGCCACGCCTTCCGGGCGGAGAGCGCCTCCTCGGCCTCTGCGACGGCCTTCTCGTCCTTCCGCGAACGCGCGTCCTCGAGGTCCGCCTCGAGCTGCTCGATGGCCTCCTCGAGCTGACCGGCGAGTCCCTCGGAACGTGCCTTCTTCTCGGGGTCCTCACGCTCCCAGCGCTCGTCCTCGAGGGCGCGCACGGCGTTCTCGATCTTCCGCAGCCGGTCCTCGACGGTGCGCAGCTGCGCACGGGGCACCTTGCCGATGTCGTCCCAGCGGCGCTGGAGGTCGGTGAGGGTCGCGCGCGCCTTCGCGGCATCCTTCGCCTTCAGCAGCGGCTCGGCCTCGTCGAGCAGTGCCAGCTTCGCGGTGAGGTTCTCCTCGAACTCGGCGTTCTCGCGCGCGTCGACCTCGGCCTTCGCCTGGAAGAGCACGTCGCCCGCGGTCTTGAACCGGGCCCAGAGGGCGTCGTCCTGCTTCTTGCCCGCGCGGCCGGCGCGCTTCCACTCGTCGAGCAGGTTGCGGTACTCGGGGATGCCGTCGGCGCCGCGAGGTGCGAGCTGCTCCGCGCGCTCGATCAGTCGCTGCTTCGCAGCGCGCACCTCCCGGTGCGACGCGTCGAGCTCGGCGAAGAAGGCCTTGCGGTGGGTCTCGACGGTGGAACGGGCGGCGCGGAACCGCTTCCAGAGCTCGTTGGCCTGCCCCTTGGGGAGCCGGGGCCCCTCCTGCTGGTGCTTCTGCCAGCGTGCGAAGAGCGAGTCCAGGGTCGCGGTCGCCTGCTTCCACTGCGTCTTGGCGGGGTCGGCGGCGGCGAGGGCCTCGGCCTCCTCGACGATCGCGGTGCGCTCGGCGATGGCCGCCTCGAGTGCCTCGGCCGCTTCGGCCTTCTGCTGCTCGGTCTGCTCGCCGACGGTGCCCGACAGGGCCTCCAGCCGGCTGCGCAGCGACGCGAGGTCGCCGACCGCGTTCGCCTCGGCGACGGTCTCCTGCAGGTGGGCGACGGCCTTCGCGACGTCGGCGGCGGACGCGCCGGCGCGCGAGCGCTGCTCGAGCAGGGTCACCTGCCCCGCGAGGTCGGAGTACTTGCGCTCGAAGTAGGCGAGCGCCTCCTCGGGGGTGCCGTCGGGATACTGGCCGACGGCGCGCTCGCCGTCACCGTCCGTGACGTACACGGTGCCGGTCTCGTCGACGCGACCCCACTGCTGCTGATCTGATTGAGACACGGCCTCACCTTGTCGGAACTCCCGGCGCCGCAGGAGCGGCGACGCCGGCATCCAGCCTATTGCACCGCCACGGGGCGGTTTTCGACGTTACTGGATCGTGAACGCGGTGATCGTCGTCGGCACCGCTGGGGCGCCGTCGGTCGCCCCGCCCTCGGCGCCCGCGTCGGTGATGGACGCCCGCAGGTCGTCGAGCCCGTCGGTCACCCGGCCGATGACGGTGTACCCGCCCGCCTCGTCGGGCGTGAGCGTCGTGTCCTCGTAGACGATGAAGAACTGGCTGCCGTGGCTGTATCCGTCGAACGACTGCCGCGCCATGGCGATCGTGCCCGCGGGGTAGAGGCTGTCCTCGGGGTCGTTCTCGATGGGTCCGTAGCTGTAGCCGGGCCCGCCCGTTCCGTCGCCCACCGGGTCGCCGCACTGGAGCACCCAGATCGTGCCGGCGGTGAGCCGATGGCAGGAGAGGCCGTCGTAGAAGCCCGACTGGATGAGCGAGACCTCGGATGCCACGGCCTGGGGCGCCGCCGCGCCGTCGAGCTCGATCGCGAGCTCCACGTCGTCGTTCAGCTCGAGCACGCCCGTCCAGGTGCGGCCCTCGGCGAGGTCGGGCGAAGGCACGTCGCCGACGTTCTCGCCCTCGGCCGCGGTCTCGGTCGGAGCCTCGGTGGCCTCGGCGGCGTCGGCCTCGACCGGTGCGCCCGGGCCGACGGAGAAGTACGCGATCTGCGCGACGGTCGCGAGCACCAGCACCACGACGAGCGCGGCCCCTGCGATCCAGTTGTCGCGCACCCGGCGGCGTTCCTTCTGCTCGTGCACGTGGCGCCGTGCGCGATAGGCGCGGAGGCGCTCCCGTTCGACGCGTTCCTGCGTGTTCTTCGCTGCCACGGCGCTCCTCGTGCTCGACGGTCCGGATGCACTCTAGGCGAGGCATCCGCACGTGGCCAAGCGAGCGGGGCCCCGCGTCGGCGCCCGCGGTTACGCTGGTCGCATGGTCGAGTCCGCCCCGGGGCTGCGCTCCGGCGCGACGCCCCTCGCCGTGCGCATGCGTCCGACGAGCCTCGACGAGGTCGCCGGCCAGCGGCACCTGCTGACCCCCGGTTCCCCGCTCGTCGCGCTCGCAGACGACGCCTCCGGGCGATCGGGATCCGTGTCGGTCATCCTGTGGGGCCCGCCCGGCACCGGCAAGACGACGCTCGCCCAGGCGATCGCGCGCTCATCGGGTCGGCGGTTCGTGGAGCTCTCCGCCGTCTCTGCGGGCGTGAAGGACGTGCGGCAGGTCATGGAGGAGGCGCGCTCGAGCCGCGACCTCTACGGCGTCTCGACCGTGCTCTTCCTCGACGAGATCCACCGCTTCACGAAGGCGCAGCAGGACGCGCTGCTGCCGGGCGTCGAGAACGGCTGGGTCATCCTGGTCGCGGCGACCACGGAGAACCCGTCGTTCTCCGTGGTCTCCCCGCTGCTGTCCCGCTCGCTGCTCTTGACCCTCGAGCCGCTCGACGACGACGACCTCGGCGTGCTCGTCGACCGCGCGGTGGCCGACCCGCGCGGGCTCGGCGATGGGGTGGTGCTCGACCCCGAGGCGCGCGCAGCGCTCATCCGGCTCGCGTCGGGCGACGCCAGGCGCGCGCTGACGGCGCTCGAGGCGGCCTCGGTCACGGCCGCGAGCGAGCGCGCGGCGGAGGCATCCGGCGCCGATGACGACGACGAAGACGAGGGCGAGACGGATGCCCCCGAGTCGGCCGGTTCCGACGAGGACGCCGCGGAGGCGCGGCCCGTCATCACCGCCGAGCTGGTCGCCCGCGCGGTCGACCGGGCGCTGCTGCGCTACGACCGCAACGGCGACGAGCACTACGACGTGATCAGCGCCTTCATCAAGTCGGTGCGCGGGTCCGACGTCGACGCCGCGCTGCACTACCTCGCGCGCATGATCGAGGCGGGGGAGGACCCGCGCTTCATCGCGCGTCGCATCATCGTGCTGGCCTCGGAGGACATCGGCATGGCCGACCCCCAGGCGCTCCAGGTCGCGGTCGCCGCGGCCGACGCCGTGCAGTACATCGGCATGCCCGAGGGGCGCATCCCGCTCGCGCAGGCGGTCGTGCACCTCGCCACTGCGCCGAAGTCGAATGCGGCGTACCTCGGCATCGACCAGGCCATCGCCGACGTACGCGCGGGCCATGCCGGTCCCGTGCCCAAGCACCTGCGCGACGCGCATTACCCGGGTGCGAAGCGGCTCGGTCACGGCAAGGGCTACCGGTACCCGCACGACGAGCAGGCCGGTGTCGTGCGCCAGGACTACCTGCCCGAGGGGCTCGAGCGCGCCCGCTACTACCTGCCCGGCGACCACGGCAACGAGCGCGAGATCGCGGCGCGCCTCGAGCGCCTGCTGAAGATCGTCCGGGGATGACGGGCCCGGTGCAGGCGGAGCATCCGCTTCGTGCTACCATCGATGCGGCCTGAAGCCAGGTCTCAGCGAGCGGCTGCGCGGAGATCCACGGCGAACGGATGCGACCTGTAGCCGGTCGCCCCCAGGCGAATCCCTCATACTTCCCTCCCGTGCGTCGCGCCCGGGAGTCCAACACGTACGAGCATCCCTCCGAAAGGAACCCGTGTCCACCACGTCACGCACCCGTAGCAAGACCCGCCTCTCGCGCGCCCTCGGCATCCCGCTGACCCCCAAGGCCGCGCGCCACATGGAGAAGCGCCCCTACGCACCGGGCGAGCACGGCCGCACCAAGCGCAAGGCCGACTCCGACTACGCCATCCGCCTCCGCGAGAAGCAGCGCCTCCGGGCCCAGTACGGCATCCGCGAGAAGCAGCTCCGCATCGCCTACAACGAGGCGAAGCGCACCGAGGGCGCCACCGGTGAGAACCTCGTCGAGCTGCTCGAGATGCGCCTCGACGCACTCGTGCTGCGTGCCGGCTTCGCCCGCACCATGGCGCAGGCCCGCCAGTTCGTCGTGCACCGCCACATCCTCGTCGACGGCAAGCTCGTCGACCGCCCCTCGTTCCGCGTGAAGCCGGGCCAGACCATCGGCGTCAAGACCCGCTCCGAGGGCACCGAGCCCTTCCAGGTCGCGGCCGCCGGCGGCCACGTCGACGTGCTCCCGAAGACCCCGGGCTACCTCGAGGTCGAGCTCGACACGCTGCAGGCGAAGCTCGTGCGTCGCCCGAAGCGCGCCGAGGTCCCCGTGACCTGCGAGGTCCAGCTGGTCGTCGAGTACTACGCGGCTCGCTGACCGACGCGTCTCCCGGAGGGGGTCGTGGCCTGCGCCACGGCCCCCTTCGTCGTCTCCGTAACCCATCCGGCGAGGGTGTGCAACCGGGTCGGCACGCGGATCGACGCCACTAGACTGGTCGTCGGCGCGCCGCGTCGCAGGCACACGAGCAGCAGTGAAGGAGACACTATGAAGAACATCCTCTGGTTCACCGTCGGCGTCGCGGCCGGATTCGTCGCCGCGCATCAGGTCAACAAGACCCAGCAGGGCCAGGAGTTCTTCGCCACCGTCGACGCACGGGCGAAGGAGTTCGGCAAGGCCGTCGCAGACGGATACCACGCTCGGGAGGCCGAGCTGCGCGCGATGGTCGACGACGTCATGTCGAACGCCAAGGACGCCGCGGACGAGGTCGCCGAGGAGGTCGCGGAGGCGGCCGAGGATGTCGCCGAGGCCGCGAAGGACGCGAAGTCCTAGGCGAGCACCGCCGCACCATGACACCCGCGTGCGCGGGTGACGCACACCCCTGAACGGAACCATGCAGACTGCCGACATCCGCCAGCGCTGGCTGGACTTCTTCGCCCAGCGCGGCCACACCGTCGTCCCCTCCGCCTCCCTGGTGAGCGACGACCCGACCCTCATGTTCACGGTCGCCGGCATGGTGCCGTTCGTCCCGTACCTGACCGGCGTCGTGCCGGCGCCGTACCCGCGGGCCACGAGCGTGCAGAAGTGCATCCGCACGAACGACATCGAGGAGGTCGGGCGCACCCCGCGCCACGGCACCTTCTTCCAGATGAACGGCAACTTCTCGTTCGGCGACTACTTCAAGGAAGGCGCCATCGGGTACGCGTGGGAGCTCCTCACCACGCCCGAGTCCGGCGGCGGCTACGGGTTCGACGAGCGCGACCTGTGGGTCACGGTCTACAAGGACGACGACGAGGCCATCGAGCTCTGGAAGCGGATCGCCGGGCTGCCCGACGAGCGCATCCAGCGCCTCGACAAGGACACGAACTACTGGTCGACCGGCCAGCCCGGCCCGGCGGGTCCGTGCTCGGAGATCTTCTTCGACCGCGGGCCCGCGTACGGCATCGACGGCGGCCCGGCCACCGACGACGACCGGTACGTGGAGATCTGGAACCTCGTCTTCATGCAGTACCTCATCGAGGACGTGCGGTCGAAGACCGACTTCCGCATCGTCGGCGAACTGCCGAAGAAGAACATCGACACCGGCATGGGCCTCGAGCGCGTCGCGTTCCTCAAGCAGGGCGTCGACAACATGTACGAGATCGACCAGGTGCGCCCCGTGCTCGACGCCGCGGCGGAGCTGTCGGGCCGCCGCTACGGCGCCGACCACGAGGACGACGTGCGCATGCGCGTGATCGCCGACCACGTGCGGTCGTCCCTCATGCTCATGAGCGACGGCGTCGCGCCGTCGAACGAGGGCCGCGGGTACATCCTGCGGCGCCTGCTGCGGCGTTCGATCCGCGCGATGCGCCTGCTCGGCGTGGACGCGCCGACGTTCGGCACGCTGTTCGGCGCGTCGCGCGACGCCATGAAGGCGGCGTACCCCGAGGTCGAGCACGACTACGGGCAGATCTCGCAGCTCGCCCTCGGCGAGGAGGAGACGTTCCTGCGCACGCTGTCGGCGGGCACGTCGATCCTCGACCTCGCGGTCGGGTCGACGAAGGAGGCGGGGAGCACGGCGCTGCCGGGCGACACGGCCTTCCTGCTGCACGACACGTACGGCTTCCCGATCGAGCTCACGCTCGAGATGGCGGACGAGGCCGGCCTCTCGGTCGACCGCGATGCCTTCGACACGCTCATGGCCGAGCAGCGCTCGCGCGCCAAGGCCGACGCGAAGTCGAAGAAGAAGGCCCTGGCCGACCTGTCGGTGTACGCCGACCTCCGCGCCAGGGGGGAGACCGTGTTCACGGGCTACACCGACCTGACGACCGAGTCGTCGGTGCTCGGCCTGCTCGTCGACGGTCAGCCGGTACCGGTGGCGTCCGCGGGGCAGACCGCGGAGGTCGTGCTCGCGGAGACGTCGCTCTACGCCGAGTCGGGCGGACAGGCGGCCGACCAGGGCCTGATCGTCGGCGACGGCTTCGAGCTGAAGGTGCTCGACGTGCAGAAGCCCGTGAAGGGCCTCATCAGCCACACCGTGGAGGTGGTCAGCGGCCAGGTCGCGGCGGGAGACCGCGCGACCACGCTGGTCGACGAGTCGTACCGCCGCGGGGCGACGCAGGCGCACTCGGGCACGCACGTCATCCATGCGGCGCTCCGACAGGTGCTCGGGCCGAACGCGCACCAGTCGGGCTCGTTCAACAAGGCCGGCTACCTGCGCCTCGACTTCGGCTGGAACAGCGCGCTCTCCCCCGAGACGCGCAGCGAGATCGAGGAGATCTCGAACAACGCGGTGCGCGACAACCTCGAGGTCGTGACGCGCGAGATGCCGCTCGCCGAGGCCAAGGAACTCGGCGCGATGGCGCTGTTCGGCGAGAAGTACGGCGACACCGTGCGCGTCGTCGACATCGGCGGCCCGTGGTCGCGCGAGCTCTGCGCAGGCACCCACGTGCGCACCAGCGCCGAGATCGGCATGATCAACCTCATCGGCGAGTCGTCGGTCGGCTCCACGAACCGGCGCGTCGAGTCGCTCGTCGGCATCGACGCGTTCCGCCGGTTCGCCGCCGAGCGCGCGCTCGTGGCCGAGCTGACGAGCAATCTCAAGACCCCGCAGGATCAGCTGGTCACCCGGGTCGAGGAGCTCGTGCAGTCGCTCAAGACCGCGGAGAAGCGCATCGCGCAGTACGAGGCGCGAGCGCTCGGCGACCGCATCCCCTCGATCGCCGAGAAGGCCGCGCGCGTGGGGGAGACCCGCCTGGTGGCGGAGGACCTCGGCGAACTCGGCTCGGGCGACGACCTGCGCATGCTCGCGACGGGCGTGCGCGAGCGCCTGGGCACGGATGCCGCGGTCGTGGCGCTCACCGCGGTCGTGAAGTCCCGCCCGATGGCGATCGTCGCCACGAATCCCGCGGCACGCGAGCAGGGCCACCGGGCCGGCGTGCTCGCCAAGCAGATGGCGGGCGTGCTCGGCGGTGGCGGCGGCGGCAAGGACGACCTCGCGCAGGGCGGCGGGCAGGACGCCTCGGCCATCCCCGCGGCGCTCGAGGCCGTGCGCCGGGCGGTGGCGTGACCCTGCGCCCCGGAGTGCGACTCGGCGTCGACGTCGGCAGGGCACGAGTGGGCGTGGCGCGCTGCGACCCGCACGCGATGCTCGCGACGCCGGTGGAGACCGTGCCGCGCGACGACGAGTCCGGTGCGGACGTGCGCCGCATCGTCGCGCTCGCGGACGAGCTCGAGGCGATCGAGATCGTGGTCGGGCACCCGCTGTCGATGTCGGGCCGGCCGACGGCGTCGACCGACGACGCGGTGGCGTTCGCGGGCCGACTGGCGGTGGCATCCGTCGCTCCCGTGCGCCTCGTCGACGAACGCCTCTCGACGGTTTCCGCCCACTCCGCGCTGCGCAGCGCCGGGAAACGCACGAAGCAGCACCGTCCGGTCGTCGATCAGGTCGCGGCCGTTATCATTCTGCAACATGCCCTCGACGCCGAGCGGAGCGCACCCACCCCGCCCGGAACGATCATCGACCCGAACGAAGGACGCTGAACCCGTGTCATCCCCCCCGCCGAGCGACGGCCGTCGCGGCCGGTCGCAGCACGACGACGGGCTCGACTGGGACCACGTGCTCACCGGGCAGTCCGGCCCGGGGCAGGGTCGCGACGACGCGCAGCAGGCCCCGCCGCCCGCGCAGGCGCCGGAGGGCCGGCCGATGACGCGCCGGGAGATGCGCGAGGCGGAGGCCGCCGCGGCGGCCGCGCGCAGCCGGAAGGCGGCGAACTCGCGCCGGGAGGCCCGCGAGCAGTCGGCGGCGGCCGAGCCGCGCACTGCGTCGCGACGCACCGTCACCGAGGAGCCCGGTCCGCTCGAGTTCGGCGACGACCACGAGACCGCGCCGCGCAGGCGGGGCGGCTGGGGCTGCCTCATCGTGCTGCTCGTGATCGTCGGCGTGCTGGTCGGCGGGTACTTCGCGGTGCAGGCGCCGCTCGCGGCGTTCATGGAGCGCTTCGAGCCCGCTCCCGACTACTCCGGCAGCGGCACCGGCGAACTCGTCTTCATGATCGAGGACGGCGACACGGGCGAGGACATCGCGCGCAACCTGCACGACCAGGGCGTGACGGCCTCGTTCGACGCGTTCTACGACCTGATCCTCGAGCAGAACCCCACCTTCTTCCCCGGCGCCTACCAGCTCGCGAGCGAGATGAGCGCGCAGTCGGCGCTCGACGCGCTGCTCGACGAGGGCAACCGGCTCGAGAACACCTTCGTCATCACCGAGGGGATGTGGACGGAGAACGCCCTCGCCGCCGCCTCGCAGGGCACGGGCATCCCGGTCGACGAACTCCAGGCCGCTGCGGCCGACCCCGCAGCGCTCGGCCTGCCGTCGGAGGCGACCACGGTCGAGGGCTTCCTCTTCCCCGCGACGTACACCTTCGGGCCCGACGCGACGGCCGACGAGGTGATCCGCACGCTCGTGGATCGCCAGTTCCAGGCGCTCGACGAGGCGGGCGTGCCCGAGGAGGACCGCTGGGAGACGATCATCATCGCCTCCATGCTCGAGCGCGAGGCGGGCCTGCGCGAGGACTACTACAAGGTGTCTCGGGTCATCCAGAACCGCCTCTCCGACGCGTCGCCGACGAACGGGCTGCTCCAGTTCGACTCCACGGTGCATTACGGCATCGGCGAGGACGGCGTGATCACCACCACCGACGCCGAGCGCGCCGACGCCTCGAACCCGTACAACTCGTACGTGCATCCGGGCCTGCCGCCGGGCCCGATCGGCAACCCCGGCGACCTCGGCATCGACGCGGCCCTCAACCCGGCCGACGGCACGTGGGTGTACTTCGTGACCGTGAACCTCGACACGGGCGAGACCGTGTTCAGCACCACGCTCGCCGAGCACGAGGCCGCCGTGCAGGAGTACCTCGCCTGGCTCGCCGACCACCCCGAGTACGGTGGCTGAGCTGCTCCGAGGTCGGCGGCTCGCGGTGCTCGGGTCGCCGATCGTGCACTCGAAGAGCCCGGTGCTGCACCGTGCCGCGTACGAGACGTTGGGCCTCGACTGGACGTACGAGGTCATCGAGATGACCGGTGACGGCATCGTGCCGTTCGTGCAGGCGCTGCGCGACCCGTGGCGCGGGCTGTCGCTCACGATGCCGCTGAAGCGCGACGTCATCCCCGCGCTCGACGAGATCGATCGGGTCGCGCGACTCACCAACGCCGTGAACACGGTGCTGTGCGTCGACGACGGGCGAAGGCTGGGGTTCAACACGGATGTCGCGGGCATCGTGCGCGCCCTGCGCGAGCGCGGCGTCGACGACGTCGGGCGGGCCGCGCTCATCGGCGCCGGGGCGACCGCGACGTCGGCGCTCGTTGCGCTCGCCGAGCTCGGTGCCGACCGGGTGGACGTCTACGCGCGCACGCCGGCGAAGGCGGCCGGCCTGGTCGCGCTCGGCGAGCAACTGGATGTGGCGGTTGATCCGCTGCCCATCGCCCGACTCGCCGACGCGGGCGCTGCGCCGCTCGTCGTCAGCTCGCTGCCGGGCGGAACCGCCCCGGGCGTGCCGGTCGACGACGCGCTCGTGGCCGGATCGACGCTGTTCGACGTGGTCTACGCCCCCTGGCCGACCGCCACCTCGAGGCTGTGGTCGGATGCGGCGCGGCCGGTGATCTCCGGGCTGCCGATGCTGCTGCACCAGGCGATCGTGCAGGTGCGCATCTTCGCGCTGGGCGACCCGGACGCGGTGCTGCCCGACGAGGCGACCGTGCTGCGGGCGATGCGTCATGCGCTCGGCGACATGGGAGGATAGTCCCCATGCTTCGTTGGCTCACCGCGGGGGAATCGCACGGCCCCGAACTCGTCGCCGTCCTCGAGGGCCTCCCGGCAGGGGTGCCGGTGCTCCTCGACGACATCCGCTCCGACCTGGCGCGCCGCAAGCTCGGCTACGGCCGGGGCGCGCGCATGAAGTTCGAGCAGGACGAGCTCGCGATCTCGGGGGGCGTGCGGCACGGGCAGAGCCTCGGCAGCCCGGTCGCCCTGCGGATCGGCAACACCGAGTGGCCGAAGTGGACCGAGGTCATGAGCCCCGAGCCCGTCGACCCCGAGAAGCTCTCGCGCGGACGCGGCGCGCCGCTCACCCGCCCCCGCCCGGGACACGCCGACCTCGTCGGCATGCAGAAGTACGGGTTCGACGAGGCCCGACCCGTGCTCGAGCGGGCGAGCGCCCGCGAGACGGCGGCACGCGTCGCTCTGGGCGCCGTTGCCCGTTCGTTCCTGTCGGAGCTCGGCATCGAGCTGGTCGCGCACACCATCGCGATCGGCCCGGTGCGCGTGCCGGAGGGTCGCCCGCTGCCCCAGCCCGGCGACGTCGACGCGCTCGACGCCGACCCGCTGCGCTGCTTCGACGCGGAGACCTCCGAGCGCATGGTCGCCGAGGTCGACCTCGCGCACAAGGAGGGCGACACCCTCGGCGGCGTGGTCGAGGTGCTCGCCTACGGCGTGCCGCCCGGGCTCGGCTCGCACGTGCACTGGGACCGCCGGCTCGACTCGCAGCTCGCTGCGGCACTCATGGGCATCCAGGCGATCAAGGGCGTCGAGGTCGGCGACGGCTTCCTCACCACGACCCGGCGCGGGTCGGAGGCGCACGACGAGCTCGACCTCGACGACGGGCTCATCTCGCGCGTGAGCGACCGCGCCGGCGGCACCGAGGGCGGCATGTCGACCGGCACCGTGCTGCGCGTGCGCGCCGGCATGAAGCCCATCGCGACCGTGCCGCGGGCGCTCCGCACCGTCGACGTCGCCTCGGGCGAGGCCGCGACCGCGCACCACCAGCGCTCCGACGTGTGCGCCGTGCCCGCCTCGGGCGTGGTGGCGGAGGCCATGGTCGCGCTCACCCTCGCGAACGCCGTGCTCGAGAAGTTCGGCGGCGACTCGGTGGCCGAGACGGCGCGCAACCTGCGCGGCTACCTCGACGCGATCCCCGAGCGACTCGCGACCCGCGTGGCATCCGCCGCGACCGTCGACGCGGATGCCTGAGCGGCCGCTCCCGCTCGTGCTCATCGGCCCGATGGGCTCCGGCAAGACCAAGCTGGGCCGCCGCGTCGCCGCGCGCCTCGAACTGCCGTTCATCGACACCGACGCCGACGTCGTCGCCGCGCACGGGCCGATCCACGACATCTTCGCCACCGAGGGCGAGGCCGCGTTCCGGGCGAAGGAGCGCGCCGCCGTGGCGGCGGCCCTGCGCGAGCGCGCGGTCGTCTCGCTCGGCGGTGGCGCGGTGCTCGATCTCGAGACGCAGGGCGACCTGGCCGGGGCATCCGTCGTGCTGCTGCACGTCGACGCCCGCACGGTGGCGGCCCGACTCGGCGCGGCAGGCGCTCGGCGACCGCTGCTCGACGGCGGCGGCATCGAGACCTGGTCGCGAATCGCGGCCGACCGGAAGCCCGTCTACGACGCGCTGGCCGACCTGGTGGTCGACACGAACCGGGGCACGGCCGCCCAACTGACCGACCTGATCTGCGACTGGTGGAGGAACGACGCGTGACCGACGAGACGACGACGATCCGGGTCGGCGGGGCCGACGACGGCTACGACGTGCGGGTGGGCCGTGGCATCACCGCCGACGGCGTGGCCGAGGCGCTCGGCGGCGGGGTGTCGAAGGTGCTGATGGTGCATCCACCCACCCTCGGTGCCAAGGCGGCGGCGCTGCGTGAGGCGCTGCTCGGGCGGTACGAGGTGCTGCTCGCCGAGGTGCCTGACGCCGAGGCCGGGAAGCGCGTCGAGGTCGCCGCGTTCTGCTGGCAGGTCATGGGCCAGGCCGACTTCACCCGCAGCGACGCGGTGATCGGGTTCGGCGGGGGAGCGGTGACCGACCTCGCCGGGTTCGTCGCCGCGACCTGGCTGCGCGGCGTGCAGCTCGTGCAGGTGCCGACCACGGTGCTCGGCATGGTCGACGCGGCCGTCGGGGGCAAGACCGGCATCAACACGGCCGAGGGCAAGAACCTCGTCGGTGCCTTCTACGCGCCGGCGGCGGTGCTGTGCGACCTCGACCACCTCGACACGCTCTCGCAGAACGAGATCCTCGCCGGCTTCGCCGAGATCGTGAAGGCCGGCTTCATCCGCTATCCGGAGATCCTCGACGTCATCGAGGCGGATGCCGCGGTCGCGACCGACCCCGCGACCCCGGAGTTCCGCAGGGTCGTCGAACTCGCGATCACCATGAAGGCCGAGGTCGTCAGCGAGGACTTCACCGAGCAGGGCCTCCGCGAGATCCTGAACTACGGCCACACGCTGGGGCACGCCATCGAGCACGCCGAGCGCTACCAGTGGCGCCACGGCGCGGCGGTCGCGGTCGGCATGATGTTCGCAGCCGAGCTGTCGCGGCTGGCCGGCCGCCTCTCCGACGAGGTCGTCGACCGGCACCGTCGGGTGCTCGACCTGCTGAACCTGCCGACCACCTACCCGGTCGGCCGCTGGAACACGCTGCTCGCGACCATGCAGCGCGACAAGAAGGCCCGCGGCGCGATGCTGCGCTTCATCGTGCTCGACGACCTCGCGAAGCCGACCGTGCTGCAGGCGCCCGAGCAGTCGCTGCTGTTCGCGGCGTACCAGGAGATCGGTTCGTGAGCGCGAAAGCTAGGCTGACGGCATGACGACGGTGCTGGTGCTGAACGGACCCAACCTCGGCCGGCTCGGCACGCGCGAGCCCGAGGTCTACGGGTCGGCCACGCTCGACGACATCCGCGTCCGTCTCGAGGTATCCGCCCCCGAGGGTATCGAGCTGGAGCTGCGGCAGACCGACCACGAGGGCGAGCTGATCGGCTGGCTGCACGAGGCCGTCGACCGTGGATGCCCCGTGGTGCTGAACCCCGCCGCCTTCACGCACTACAGCTACGGCATGCGCGACGCCGCAGCGATGGTCTCGAAGGCTGGCCTGCCCCTCATCGAGGTGCACCTGTCGAACCCGCACTCGCGCGAGGCGTTCCGCGGCTACAGCGCCGTCTCCGAGATCGCCACGGGCGTGATCGCCGGGTTCGGGCCCGACTCGTACCGGCTCGCGATCGACCAGATCGGCCGCCTGATCGGCTGATGCATTGGGCCGTTCCGAGGCACGGCGTCTAGACTGCTCTGCGGGCCGCAGCCGATTCGGCGCGCCCGCGGACTTCTCTATCGAAACGGAACATCACACATGGCGAGCACTGCGGACATCAAGAACGGCGTCGTCCTGAGCATCGACGGACAGCTCTGGACGGTGATCGAGTTCCAGCACGTCAAGCCCGGCAAGGGCGGCGCGTTCGTGCGCACCAAGCTGAAGAACGTCGTGAGCGGCAAGGTCGTCGACCGCACCTACAACGCCGGCGCCAAGGTCGACATCCAGAACGTCGACCGCCGCGACTACACGTACCTGTACAACGACGGCGAGAGCTTCGTGTTCATGGACGCCGTCGACTACGACCAGGTCAACGTGATTGACACGGTCGTCGGCGACGCGAAGAACTACATGCTCGAGAACCAGCCGGTCACCATCGCCATGCACGACGGCAACCCGCTGTACCTCGACCTGCCGGCATCCGTCGTGCTCGAGATCACCTACACCGAGCCGGGCCTGCAGGGCGACCGCTCGACCGGCGGCACCAAGCCCGCCACGCTCGAGACCGGCTACGAGATCCAGGTGCCGCTGTTCCTCGAGACCGGCACCAAGGTCAAGGTCGACACCCGCACCGGCGACTACCTCGGACGCGTGAACGACTAGTGAGCGCCCGCACGAAGGCGCGCAAGCGCGCGCTGGACATGCTCTACGCGGCGGACCTCCGCGAGGTGCCGATCGAGCGCGTGCTCGCCGATGAGGCGGAGCGCGCGGTCGGCGAGCCCGAGCGCCAGGCGTCGTGGCTCTACGCCCGCGAGATCGTCGACGGCGTGATCGACCACCGCGCCGAGATCGACGAGTTGATCACGTCGCACTCCCGCGGCTGGACCCTCGAGCGCATGCCCGCGATCGACCGCGCCGTGCTGCGCATCGCGGTGTGGGAGATCGTGCACAACGACGAGGTGCCCGACGGCGTGGCGATCTCCGAGGCGGTCGAGTCGGTCACGGTGCTCTCGACCGACGACTCGGCGGGCTTCGTGAACGGGCTGCTCTCGGCCGTGGCGGGGGACCGCTCGTGATCCGCCGCATCGGAGCACTTGTGGGCGCCGCGGCGCTCGCACTGGCGTTGGCCGGCTGCGCCGATCAGGGCACGGATGCCACGCCCACCGACCTCCCCACGGGCACGATCGGCGCGGCCCACCTCGACGACCTCGCGCTCGTCGTGGGCGACGGCGACATCCGCGTCGAGGCGTGGGTCGACCCGTTCTGCCCGCACTGCGCACTGTTCGAGGACGCCGCCGGCGACGTGCTCGCCGAGCTGGTGGACGACGGCACGATCACCTACGCGATCCACCCGATGAACTTCCTCGACCGCTCGAGCGAGACGGCCTACTCGTCGCGTGCCGGCTCGGCGATGACGTGCGTCGCCGCCGACGAGCCCGACGCCCTGCTGCCGATGGTCGCCGCGGTGTTCGAGAACCAGCCGTCGGATGCCGCGGGGCTGGACGACGACGCGCTCGCATCGCTCGCCGCCGATTCCGGCGCACCGGGCGCCGCGGACTGCATCGCCGCGAACACCTACGTCGACTGGGTGCAGGCGGTGAACGACGCGGCACTGAACGGCCCGATCGAGGGCGCCGAGATCGAGCGCATCGAGGGCACGCCGACGCTGCTCGTCGACGGCGCGGTCTACACCGGCGAGTTCGACGCCGACGAGGTGCGCGCCTTCATCACCGGCGGCTGAGTCCGTTCGGACGCCCCCGCTCGGGCTCCCGCGTCGGCTGCGCGTCGCTCGACGAGCGCGAGCGTGTGCGCGACGACCTCGCGCGGGCCGTCGTGCGCGCGTAGCGCGCGGCCGATCGCCGCGGCGCGCTCCCGGTAGCGCGGGTCGTCGCAGAGCCGTCGCCACGCGCGCAGGATCGCACGCGGCTTCGGCGTGCCGGTACGCAGGTCGATACCCGCGCCGGCCCAGCCGACCCGCGCGGCGATGACCGGCTTGTCGATGTCGCCGCCGGCGACGATGAGCGGAACGCCATGGGTGAGCGCGGCGAGCACACCGCCCCACCCGCCGTTCGTGATCATCGCGTCGAGCCGCGGGAGCAGCGCCGAGTAGTCGACGAGCCCCGCGACGTGCGCGTTCGGCAGGGCCGGGAACGGCAGCTCCGGCGCGTCGGCCCGGCCCGTCGTGGCCACGATCGACACCGGTTGGCGCCCCAGGGCCGCGAACGTCGGCCGGATCAGGTCGTCCGGGTCGACGTTGAGCGTGCCCTGGCTCACGTGCACGATCGGCCGGTCGTCGGGCAGGTCGGCCCACCACGCCGGCGGTGCCGGCCGGATCGACCCGGTGGGCGCGAGGGCGCCCACGAACTCGACGCGGACGGGCCACGAGCTGCGGGGGAACTCGAGTTCGGGCACCCCGGACGCGCAGACCAGGTCGGGGGAGTGCCAGGCCGCGTCGAGCGGCGCGTCGGTCGGCGGCAGGCCGAACGCCGCGCGCTGGGCGTCGTACGCCCGCCGCACGCCGCGCGAGAACGTCTCCAGCGCCGCGAAGAGCACGCGGTCGCGGAGGCGTCCGAGCGGACCGGTCGCCGGGAGCAGCGGGAGGCTCGGCGGGGGCAGCTCCGGGGTCGGCATCGAGAGCGGGACGATGCTCACGGTGACCGACGGGGTGCCGAGGCGTTCCGCCACGAGGTGCGTGCCGAGGCTGAGCCCATCGGCCACGATGACGTCCCACGGGCGCGCCGCGAACGCGCGGGCGAGGTCGTCGCCCTGCGCCGCCCCGGTGCCGACGAACAGGTGCTCGACGTTCGCGAGCAGCTGGCGCGGACCTTCGCGACCGCGGAGCGCGGGGAACGTGGCGGCGAGGTCGAGTTCGTCGAAGTCCGGGGCGGACTGCCAGGGCACCACCTCAGCGCCGAGGGCCGCGAACCGCTCGGCGTAGGCACGGCCGGTGTAGACGCGCACGGCGTGGCCCGCCTCGACGAAGGCCTCGGCCACCGCGGCCAGCGGTGCGACATGCCCGGCGAAGGGCATCACCGCGATCATGACGTCTGCCATGGGGTCATTGGAGCACGGCACGGGCCGCCGGCGCCAGAGCGCGGCGTCAGGTAGGATCGACGAAACCGACATCCTTTGAAGTCCGTCCCGTGAGGCGGAGAAGGGAGTCTGCATGGCTGTGCGCCCCGTGCTGCAGCAGGCCGACATCGAACGCGCGCTCACGCGCATCGCCCACGAGATCCTCGAGTCCAATCGCGGCGCCGACGACCTCGTCATCCTCGGCATCCCGACGCGCGGCGTGATCCTCGCCGCTCGTATCGCCGAGATCATCCGTCGCATCGAGCCGAATGCCCCGGAGGCCCTGGCCGGCTCGCTCGACGTGACCATGTACCGCGACGACCTGTCGCACACGCGCACCCGCACGCCCGCACCCACCGACGTACCCGTCGGCATCGACGACCGCACCGTCGTGCTCGTCGACGATGTGCTCTACTCGGGCCGCACCATACGCGCCGCACTCGACGCGCTGGCCGACATCGGCCGGCCCCGTGCGGTGCGCCTGGCCGTGCTCGTCGACCGCGGTCACCGCGAGTTCCCGATCCGCGCCGACTTCGTCGGCAAGAACCTGCCGAGCGCCGCGAGCGAGCGCATCAACGTGCACCTGCGCGAGGTCGACGGGGAAGACGGCGTGTCGATCGAGGGGGGCGTGCGATGAGGCACCTGCTCTCCACCCGCGACCTCGGCCGCGAGCAGGCGATCGAGCTGCTCGACATCGCCGAGGACATGGCCGCCGTGCAGCAGCGAGAGGTGCGCAAGCTCCCGACGCTGCGCGGGCGCACGGTCGTGAACCTGTTCTTCGAGGACTCCACGCGCACGCGCGTCTCGTTCGAGGCCGCCGCCAAGCGGCTCTCCGCCGACGTCATCACGTTCAGCGCGAAGGGCTCCAGCGTGTCGAAGGGCGAGAGCCTGAAGGACACGGCGCAGACGCTGCAGGCGATCGGTGCCGACGCGGTCGTGGTGCGCCACCAGGCATCCGGCGCCCCCCAGACCCTCGCGACGAGCGGCTGGATCGACGCGGGCGTCGTGAACGCCGGCGACGGCACCCACGAGCATCCGACCCAGGCGCTGCTCGACGCGTTCACCATGCGCCGCCGCCTGCACGGCGACGCCTCGCGCGGTCGCGGCCTCGACGGCGCGCGGGTCGTGATCGTCGGCGACGTGCTGCACTCGCGCGTGGCCCGCTCGAACGTCTGGCTGCTCGACGCGCTGGGCGCGGAGGTCACGCTCGTCGCCCCGCCCACGCTGCTGCCGGTCGACGTCTCGGCGTGGCCCGCGCGGGTCGGCTACGACCTCGACGCGGCGATCGACTCGGGCCCCGACGCGGTCATGATGCTGCGCGTGCAGGCCGAGCGCATGCACGCCGCGTTCTTCCCCAACAGTCGCGAGTACTCCCGCACCTGGGGGCTCGACGACGCCCGGTTCGCGCGACTGCCGCGGACTACGATGGTCATGCATCCGGGGCCGATGAACCGGGGTTTCGAGATCGCGGCGTCGGCCGCCGACTCGGCCCAGTCCACGGTGCTCGAACAGGTTGCGAACGGAGTTTCGGTGAGAATGGCTGCCCTGTACCTGCTGCTGTCCGGTGAGCGGGAGGAGGCGGCGTGAGCCGCACGCTCATCCGCGGCGCGACCCTGGTCGACGGCACGCGGGGCGACCTGCTGCTCGATGACGGGCGCATCGCCGAGATCGGTTCGGTGACGGATGCCGCGGGCGCGACGGTCATCGACGCCGACGGCCTCCTGGCCCTGCCCGGCCTCGTCGACCTGCACACGCACCTGCGTGAGCCCGGGTTCGAGCAGAGCGAGACCGTGCTCACCGGCAGCCGCGCGGCGGCCGCGGGCGGCTACACCGCCGTGTTCCCGATGGCGAACACGTCGCCGGTCGCCGACACCGCGGGCGTGGTCGAGCAGGAGCTCCGCCTCGGCGAGGACGCCGGATACGTCACCGTGCAGCCGATCGGCGCCGTGACGGTGGGCCTCGCGGGGGAGCGGCTCGCCGAGCTCGGCGCGATGGCCGCGTCGCGGGCGAAGGTGCGCGTGTTCTCCGACGACGGCCTGTGCGTCTGGGACCCGCTGCTCATGCGCCGGGCGCTGGAGTACGTGAAGGCGTTCGACGGCGTCATCGCGCAGCACGCCCAGGAACCGCGCCTGACCGAGGGCGCGCAGATGAACGAGGGCGCGCTGTCGGGCGAGCTCGGCCTGCGCGGCTGGCCCGCGGTCGCCGAGGAGGCGATCATCGCGCGCGACGCGCTGCTCGCCGAGCACGTCGGCAGCCGCCTGCACGTGTGCCACCTCTCCACCGCGGGTTCCGTCGAGGTCGTGCGGTGGGCGAAGGCCCGAGGCATCCGCATCACGGCCGAGGTCACGCCGCACCACCTGCTGCTCACCGACGACCTCGTCGCCAGCTACGACGCCCGCTACAAGGTCAACCCGCCGCTGCGCACCGCCGAGGACGTGGAGGCGCTGCGCGACGCGCTGGCCGACGGCACGATCGACATCGTCGCGACCGACCACGCCCCGCACCCCGCCGAGTCGAAGGAGTGCGAGTGGGATGCCGCGGCGAACGGCATGGTCGGGCTCGAGTCCGCCCTGTCGGTCGTGCACGAGGCCATGGTCGAGACCGGCCGGTTCGGCTGGGCGGACGTGGCGCGCGTGATGTCGGCCGCGCCGGCGAGCATCGGCAGCCTGGCCGGCCACGGGCACGCGCTCGAAGCGGGCGCGCCCGCCGAGCTCGCGCTCTACGACCCTGAGGTGCGCGCCGAGTTCGGCGTCGGCTCGCTCGCGGGCCGCAGCCGCAACTCGCCCTACCTCGGCAGCACCCTGCCGGGGCGCGTGGTCGCGACGTTCCACCGCGGCGTGCCCACGGTGCTCGACGGCCAGGTGCGTCCGGCCGACGAGGTCGCGGGAGGTGCCCGTGGATAACTACGCGATCGGCGGCATCGTCGTCGTCGGCATCGTCATCGTGGTCGTCGCGCTCATGCTGTGGTCGTGGCGCGGCCGCCGTCGGCGCGACGCGGGCATCGTCGACCACCCGCAGCCCGTTGAGCCGGGCGCGCTCGTGCTCGAGGCGCCCGTCATGCACGTGGCGACCACGCCGCACCGGCGCCCGGTCGAGCGACTCGCCCCGCGCGGACTCGGATTCCGCGCCGCCGGGCGCATCGAGGTGCGCGCCGACGGCGTGCTGCTCGACCTGGCCGGCGAGGCGCCCGTCTACCTGCCCGCCGACGCGCTCGTCGAGGTGACGACCGCGAGCTGGGCGATCGACCGCGGCGTGGAGCCCGAGGGGCTCATCTCCGTCGCCTGGCGTGCGGGTACGACCGACGCCGACGCGGCACCCGACGACCTCGTCGTCGACACCTATCTCAGGGCCCAGCGGGTCGGCGACGCCACCCGCATCGTCGAGGCCCTCAGCACACTCGCCGGGGCCGCGACGGCCACCGGCGGCGACAACGGAAGCGAGGCCTGACATGGCGATCCCCGGGAAGGACGCGGGACCTGCGGTCCTCGTGCTCGAGGACGGCACCCGATACGCCGGACGCGCCTACGGCGCGACCGGCCGCACGCTCGGCGAGGCGGTGTTCGCCACCGGCATGACCGGCTACCAGGAGACGCTGACCGACCCGTCGTACGCGGGCCAGATCGTGCTCATGACGGCGCCGCACATCGGCAACACCGGTGCGAACGACGAGGACATGGAGTCCTCGCGCATCTGGGTGTCGGGCTACGTGGTGCGCGACCCCTCCCGCGTGGTGTCGAACTTCCGCGCCCAGCGCAGCCTCGACGACGACCTCGTCGCGGGCGGCGTGGTCGGCATCAGCGGCATCGACACGCGGGCGGTCACCCGTCACATCCGCGCCGACGGCGCCATGCGCGCGGGCATCTTCTCGGGGGCGGACGCGTCGCTCACCGACGACGAGCAGCTCGCCCTCGTGCGCGGCGGCGAGGAGATGACCGGCCGGAACCTCTCCGGCGCGGTCTCGACGGCCGACGGCTACTCACTGGACGCCGAGGGCGAGCGGATCGGCTCCGTCGCCGTGCTCGACCTGGGCGTGAAGACGTCCACCCTCCGGTACCTCGCCGAGCGCGGCTTCGACGTGCACGTGCTGCCGCAGACCGTGACCGTCGAGGAGCTGCTCGCGCTGGCGCCCGACGCGCTCTTCTTCTCGAACGGGCCCGGCGACCCCGGGGCATCCGATCACCATGTGGAGCTGCTGCGCGCCGCCCTGCGCACCGGACTGCCGTACTTCGGCATCTGCTTCGGCAACCAGCTGCTCGGGCGCGCGCTCGGCTTCGGCACCTACAAGCTGCCGTTCGGTCACCGCGGCATCAACCAGCCCGTGCTCGACCGCGCCACCGGCCGCGTCGAGATCACCGCGCACAACCACGGGTTCGCGGTCGACGCGCCCCGCGAGGGCGTGACCGAGTCGAGCGAGGGCTTCGGCCGCGTCGAGGTCAGCCACATCGACCTCAACGACGACGTCGTCGAGGGCCTCAACTGCCTCGACATCCCCGCGTTCTCGGTGCAGTACCACCCCGAGTCGGCGGCCGGCCCGCACGACGCGAACTACCTCTTCGACCGGTTCCGCGACATGGTCATCGCGAGCAAGGAGAACGGCAACTGATGCCCAAGCGCGACGACATCAACTCGGTCCTCGTCATCGGGTCCGGCCCGATCGTCATCGGCCAGGCGGCCGAGTTCGACTACTCGGGCACCCAGGCCTGCCGCGTGCTCCGCTCGGAGGGCGTGCGGGTGATCCTGGTCAACCCGAACCCGGCGACGATCATGACCGACCCCGGCTTCGCCGACGCCACCTACGTCGAGCCGATCAACCCCGAGATCCTCGAGTCGATCATCATCAAGGAGCAGCCCGACGCGGTGCTCCCGACGCTGGGCGGCCAGACCGCGCTGAACGCGGCGATCGCGCTGGAGGAGGCGGGCATCCTCGCCAAGCACGGCGTGGAGCTGATCGGCGCGAAGGTCGACGCCATCCGCAAGGGCGAGGACCGCCAGCTGTTCAAGGAGCTCGTGGTCGAGTGCGGCGCCGACGTCGCGCGCTCGCACATCGCGCACACCATGGACGAGGTGCTCGCCGCAGCCGACGACCTCGGCTACCCGCTCGTCGTGCGCCCGTCGTTCACGATGGGCGGGCTCGGCTCGGGCTTCGCCTACGACGAGGCGGACCTCCGCCGCATCGCGGGCGCCGGCCTGCACGACTCGCCCACGACCGAGGTGCTCCTCGAGGAGTCCATCCTCGGCTGGAAGGAGTACGAGCTCGAGCTGATGCGCGACACGGCCGACAACACGGTCGTGGTCTGCTCGATCGAGAACGTCGACCCGGTCGGCGTGCACACGGGCGACTCGATCACGGTCGCGCCGGCCCTGACCCTCACCGACCGTGAGTACCAGCGGCTGCGCGACATCGGCATCGACATCATCCGCGCCGTGGGCGTCGACACCGGCGGCTGCAACATCCAGTTCGCGGTCGACCCGTCGAACGGCCGCATCATCGTCATCGAGATGAACCCGCGCGTGTCGCGCTCCTCGGCGCTCGCGTCGAAGGCGACGGGCTTCCCGATCGCGAAGATCGCGGCGAAGCTCGCCATCGGCTACCGCCTCGACGAGATCCCGAACGACATCACACGGGTGACCCCGGCGAGCTTCGAGCCGACGCTCGACTACGTCGTCGTGAAGGTGCCGCGGTTCGCGTTCGAGAAGTTCCCGGCCGCCGACCCGACCCTCACGACCACCATGAAGTCGGTCGGCGAGGCCATGGCGATCGGCCGCAACTACGCGTCGGCGCTGCAGAAGTCGCTGCGCTCGCTCGAGAAGCGCGGGTCGAGCTTCCACTGGGGCGACGAGCCGCGCAGCGTCGAGGAACTGCTGGAGGTCGTGCAGACGCCGACCGACGGCCGCATCGTGGCCGTGCAGCAGGCGCTCCGCAAGGGGGCGACGGTCGAGCAGCTCTTCGACACGACGAAGATCGACCCCTGGTTCCTCGACCAGATCGTGCTGATCAACGAGGTCGCCGAGGCCGTGGCATCCGCCCCCGACCTCGACGAGTCGCTGCTGCGGCTGGCGAAGGACCACGGCTTCTCCGACGCGCAGATCGGCCAGCTGCGGGGCATCGACGAGGAGGATGCCCGTGCCGAACGCCACGCCAGGGGCATCCGCCCGGTGTTCAAGACCGTCGACACGTGTGCCGGGGAGTTTCCCGCGCTCACGCCGTACCACTACTCGAGCTACGACCTCGAGACCGAGGTCGCGCCGAGCGACCGCCGCAAGGTCGTCATCCTCGGCTCGGGCCCGAACCGCATCGGACAGGGCGTCGAGTTCGACTACTCATGCGTGCACGCCTCGTTCGCGCTGTCGGACGCCGGGTTCGAGACGATCATGATCAACTGCAACCCCGAGACGGTCTCGACCGACTACGACACGAGCGACCGGCTGTACTTCGAGCCGCTCACGCTCGAGGACGTGCTCGAGGTCATCCACGCCGAGTCGCAGTCGGGCGAGCTCGTCGGCGTGGTCGTGCAGCTGGGCGGGCAGACCGCGCTCGGTCTCGCGGCGGGCCTCGAGGCCGCCGGCGTGCCGATCCTCGGCACGAGCCCGTCGGCCATCGACCTCGCCGAGGAGCGCGGCCAGTTCTCGCGGATCCTCGACGACGCAGGGCTCCTCGCACCGCGCAACGGCACCGCCACCGAGCTCGACGGGGCCGTCGCGGTCGCCGAGGGCATCGGCTACCCGGTGCTCGTGCGCCCGAGCTTCGTGCTCGGCGGTCGCGGCATGGAGATCGTGTACGACACGCCCTCGCTCGTCGACTACTTCGAGCGCATCGCCGACCAGGGCATCGTCGGCCCGTCGCATCCGCTCCTCGTCGACCGCTTCCTCGACGATGCGATCGAGATCGACGTGGACGCGCTCTACGACGGCGAGCAGCTGTACGTCGGCGGCATCATGGAGCACATCGAGGAGGCCGGCATCCACTCCGGCGACTCGAGCTGCACGCTGCCGCCGGTCACGCTCGGCAAGGCGCAGATCGACCGCGTGCGCGATGCGACGCTCGCGATCGCGCAGGGCATCGGCGTGCGCGGGCTGCTGAACGTGCAATTCGCGATCGGCGCCGGGGTGCTCTACGTGCTCGAGGCCAACCCGCGCGCGAGCCGCACCGTGCCGTTCGTGTCGAAGGCGCTCGGCATCCCGCTGGCGAAGGCCGCGTCGCGCGTGATGGTCGGCGCGACCGTCGCCGAGCTCGTCGCGGAGGGGCTGCTGCCGGAGACCGACGGCTCGACGGTGCCGTTCGACGCACCCGTCGCGGTCAAGGAGGCCGTGCTGCCGTTCCACCGGTTCCGCACCCGCGAGGGCGACATCGTCGACTCGGTGCTCGGCCCGGAGATGCGCTCCACCGGCGAGGTCATGGGCATCGACCGCGACTTCCCGCGCGCGTTCGCGAAGTCGCAGCTCGCCGCGTACGGCGGCATGCCGCTGCAGGGCACCGTGTTCGTCTCGGTCTCCGACCGCGACAAGCGCGCCGTCATCCTGCCCGTGCTGCGCCTGCGCGAGCTCGGCTACTCGGTCGTCGCGACCGAGGGCACCGCGGAGATCCTGCGCCGCAACGGCATCGAGGCGGCCGTGGTGCTGAAGTTCAACGAGAAGACCGACGAGGCGCCCACCTCGGTCGTCGAGCTCATCCACCAGGGCATGGTCGACGTGGTGATCAACACGCCGAGCGGGCGCTCGTCGCGCGCCGACGGGTACGAGATCCGCGCGGCGGCGGTCGCCGCGGACATCCCGCTGTTCACGACCATCGCCGAGCTCTCGGCGGCGGTCGCGTCGGTCGACTCGGTGCGCCGCGGGTTCGAGGTCACGAGCCTGCAGGACTACGAGCTCGCGCGGAAGGCGGTCTGAGGTGGCATCGTTCGGCACACGGCTGGGGGAGTCGTTCGACCGGTTCGGCCGGCTCTGCGTGGGCATCGACCCGCACGCCGGGCTGCTCGACGCGTGGGGGCTCCCGGAGTCGGGCGCGGGCGTGCGCGAGTTCGGCCTGCGGGTCGTCGACGCCATGGCCGGGCGCGCCGGCATCTGCAAGCCGCAGGTGGCCTTCTTCGAGCGGTTCGGCTCGGCGGGCATCGCCGGGCTCGAGCGCGTGCTCGCCGAGGCGCGCGGCGCGGGCATCCTCGTCATCGCCGACGCCAAGCGCGGTGACATCGACTCGACCATGGACGCCTACGCTCGCGCGTGGCTCGAGCCCGGTTCGCCGCTCGAGGCCGACGCGCTGACCGTGAACCCGTTCCAGGGCCTCGGCGCGCTGGCCGGCACGCACCGCCTCGCCGAGCGGCACGAGAAGGGCCTGTTCGTGCTCGCCGCGACCTCCAACCCCGAGGCCGCCGCGATCCAGCGCTCGGTGCTCCAGCAGGGCAGCCGCGAGGGGTCGACGGTCTCGGCCGCGATCTGCTCGGGCGTCGCGACCTGGAACGCCGAGGAGCCGGATGCGGGCGAACAGGCGTTCGGCTCGACCGGCGTGGTGATCGGGGCGACCGTCGACCTGCGGGCCGCGGGCATCGACCCGGACGACGCGTCGTCCCCGCGCACCCCGGTGCTCGCGCCCGGGTTCGGCCACCAGGGTGCCGAGCTCGCCGACCTGCGAGACACGTTCGGGGCGCTCGCCGCCGGCGTGATCGCCAACGAGTCGCGGTCGATCCTCGCGGCCGGCCCCGACGGCATCCGCGACGCGATCGCACGTCGCGCCGAGGCGACGGCGGTGGCCCGTGGCTGAGCCCGTCCGCAGCGGCCCGCCGGCCCCGCCCGACGTCGATCGCGTCGCCGCCTCGCGCGCCGCGGTCGCGGCCCGGCGCGCCCGAGCGGCCGTGAAGGCGTCCGTCGCCGACGGCAGCCGCAGCCCGCTCGACGTGCTCCGCGTCGCGTTCGAGGACGCGTCCACGCCAGAGGCCACGCTGCGGACGACCGAGTTCCTCACGTCGGTGCCCGCGATCGGCGAGACCAAGCGCGTGCGCATCATGCGCGACCTCGGCATCGCCGACGCGAAGCGCCTCGGAGGGCTCGGACGCCGCCAGCGTCTCGCGCTGCGCGCCTTCCTGGCTGACTGGATCGCCGCGCACGGCGGCGTCGGCAACCGGCTCGTGGTGCTCGCCGGTCCGACCGCGGTCGGCAAGGGCACCGTGGCCTCGTACATCCGCCGCCACCACCCCGAGGTCATGCTCTCGGTGTCGGCCACGACGCGTGCGCCGCGCCCCGGCGAGGTCGAGGGGCAGAGCTACTACTTCGTCGACGACGCCGAGTTCGACCGGCTGGTGGCCGACGACGAACTGCTCGAGTGGGCGGTCGTGCACAACGCGCACCGCTACGGCACCCCGAAGGCACCCGTGCAGCGCGCGATCGCCGAGGGCAACAGCGTGCTGCTCGAGATCGACATCCAGGGTGCGCGGTCGGTTCGGCGTGCGATGCCCGAGGCGACGCTCATCTTCCTGCTGCCGCCGACGTGGGACGAACTGGTGCGACGGCTGGTCGGCCGGGGCACGGAATCGCCCGCCGAGCAGCAGCGCCGCCTCGAGACGGCCCGGGTCGAACTGGCGGCGGTCGACGAGTTCGACCACACGGTCGTGAACCACGACGTCGCCGAGGCCGCGCAGAACGTCGTAGACTTGATGCGGCCTCGGGCCCGGCGGGCGTGAGCCTGCCCGCATCCACGATCTTCCGCGCACACGTCCGCGCGACCCACGCACCCAGAAGGAGCACGCCATGGCAGACAAGCTGACCGGCATCATCGACCCGCCCATCGACGACCTGCTGTCGAAGGTCGAGTCGAAGTACGCACTCGTCATCTTCGCCTCCAAGCGCGCGCGCCAGATCAACGACTACTACGCCGACCTGCACGAGGGCAGCCTGTTCGACAACGTCGGCCCGCTGGTCGACTCGACGATCGACGACAAGCCGCTGTCGGTGGCGCTGCACGAGATCAACGAGGACAAGCTCAAGATCACCCCGGCCGGCGAGTAGCCGGCAGCGTCGAGGTTGCGCCGTTGAACGTCGTCGTCGGCATCACCGGCGGCATCGCCGCGTACAAGGCCGTCGGCGTCGTGCGCGAGCTCGTGCTCGCCGGGCACGACGTGCACGTCGTGCCCACCGAGTCGGCGCTGCGCTTCGTCGGGCGACCGACCCTCGAGGCGATCAGTCGCAACCCGGTGCACGACGAGCTCTACGAGGGCGTCGCCGAGGTGCGGCACGTCGCCATCGGCCAGGCCGCCGACCTCATCGTCATCGCACCGGCCACCGCGAACACCATCGCCCGCCTCGCCGCGGGCCTCGCCGACGACCTGCTCGGCAACACCGTCCTCGCGTCGGAAGCTCCGCTCGTCATCGCGCCCGCCATGCACACCGAGATGTGGCGCAACCCCGCCACGCAGGCGAACATCGCGACACTCCGCGCTCGCGGCGTGACGATCGTCGGCCCCGCGGTCGGCCAACTCACCGGCGCCGACAGCGGGCCGGGCCGCATGGAGGAGCCGCCGGCGATCGTGTCGGCCGCACTCGCACGGGTGGCGGCACCGGTCGGCGACCTCGCGGGGCGCCGTGTCGTCGTGACCGCGGGCGGCACCCGGGAGCCGCTCGACCCGGTGCGCTTCCTCGGCAACCGCTCGAGCGGCCGCCAGGGCGTCGCGATCGCCGACGCGGCGCGTGCCCGCGGCGCGGAGGTCACCCTCATCGCCGCGAACCTCGAGGTCGACGGGCCCGACGGATGCGACGTGCGGGACGTCTCCACCGCCGAGGAGCTGCGTGCCGCTGTGCGCGAGGCCGCGGCTGGCGCCGACGTCGTCGTCATGGCCGCCGCGGTGGCCGACTACCGGCCGGCCACGGTCAGCGAGCAGAAGCTGAAGAAGGACGACTCGGGCGACGGGCTGACCCTGGAGCTCGTGCGCAATCCCGACATCCTCGCCGAGCTCGGCCACGAGCCGCACGAGGGCACGCTGCTCGTGGGCTTCGCCGCCGAGACCGAGCCCGACGACGACCGCCTGCTCGAGGTGGCGCGCGCCAAGCGCGAGGCGAAGGGCTGCGACCTGCTCGTCGTCAACCGCGTGGGCTGGAGCGAGGGCTTCGGCACGCCCGACAACGCGGTCGTCGTCATCGGCGCCGGCGGCGAGGTCGTCACACGCGTTCACGGGGACAAGCTGTCGGTGGCGCACGGCATCCTCGACATGGTTGTCTGAGACCGACGGATGCCGCGCCCGCGGCATCCGTGCGCCACGAAGGGACATCGAACCAACCGCATGAGCGAACTCCGCCTGTTCACCTCCGAGTCGGTCACCGAGGGACACCCCGACAAGATCTGCGACCAGGTCTCGGACAGCATCCTCGACGCGCTGCTCACCGTCGATCCGCACAGCCGGGTCGCCGTCGAGACGCTCGTGACCACGGGCCTCGTGCACGTCGCGGGTGAGGTGCGCACGACCGGGTACGTCGAGATCCCGGCGATCGTGCGCGAGCGCATCACGTCGATCGGGTACGACTCGTCCGACGTGTGGTTCGACGGCCGCTCCTGCGGCGTCTCGATCTCCATCGGCGGGCAGTCGCCCGACATCGCCGTGGGCGTCGCGGCCGACGTCGCCGACCCCGCGGCCGTCGCGGCCGCGATGGGCGAGGCCGTGCTCGCCTTCGGCGGCGTCGACCTGGTGGTCGGCGAGGCCTTCGGCATCAGCCGCGAGGCCCGCAAGGTGGCCGACGACTATCCCGAGATCGCCTTCCTGATGGGCGACCCCGGCGTCGAGCACGGCTCCAACTTCTCGGTCTTCGACAACTGGATCCACGAGCCCTGCTACCTGATGGGCGTGGTGGCCGGCACCATGACCAAGACCAACAAGATCGGCATGGTCGGCGGCTTCCCCATCGGCGAGGTGAACCGCCTGTTCCACGCCTTCATGGCCGGCGCCAAGTCGGTCAACCCCGATGTCGAGTTCAAGGTCTCCTTCATCGGCTCCTGGTACGACCCGCCGAAGGCCAAGGAGTTCGCCTTCGCCCAGGTCGAGTCCGGGGTTGACGTGCTCTATGCCGAGCGCGCCGGTGTGGTCGATGCGGCCCGCGAGAAGGGCATCATCGCCTTCGGCAACGTGAACGACATGAACAAGCTGGAGAACGGCACCGACGTGGTGGTGGCCTCGGCCCTGTGGCACATGGAGCCGGCCATCGACTACGCCATCGCGCAGGTCAAGGCGGGCAGCTTCAAGGCCGAAAACTACAAAGAGTGGACGATGATGAAGGCCGGCGGCGCCTCCCTCTCGCCCTTCTACGAGTTCGACGCCAAGATCCCGGCCGAGACCAAGGCCGATGTCGAGGCCCTGGCCGCCAAGATCAAGGCGGGCGAGATGGTCGTCGAGATCAACGACGACGAGCCGAAGTCCACGTTCTGATCGCACAGGTCTGCGGTTCCCCCAACTTGTCATCCCGGACAAGCAAGCGTCAGCGCGCGCGATCCGGGATCCATGGCAGAGGCCGGACGCCTGGCCCCGCCATGGACCCTCGGGACAAGCCCGAGGGTGACAGTTGAGGGGTGGCGTCGTCGGTGCGATGATCCGGCTGTGTTTGCCTGCGGGGGAATCTGGCAATGCCAGAAGTCGATGAACCAGCGCGCGCCGGCGCCGAGACGGTGCTGCGCCTTGCCGGCGTCACCAAGCGCTTCGGCGGGCTGACCGCCAACGATGCCATCTCGCTGGAACTGAAGTCCGGTGAGATCCTGGCGCTGCTGGGGGAGAACGGCGCGGGCAAGACCACCCTCATGTCCATCCTCTTCGGCCACTACGTCGCCGACGAGGGCCATATCGAGGCCTTCGGCAAGCGCCTGCCAGCCGGCTCGCCCAAGGCCGCCATCGCCGCCGGCATCGGCATGGTCCACCAGCACTTCACCCTCGGCGAGAACCTCAGCGTGCTGGACAACATCCTGCTGGGCACGGAATCGCTCTTCGCGCCGCGCCAGAACACCGCCAAGGCGCGCAAGCGCATCGCCGAGCTGGCCGAACACTTCGGCCTGGCCGTCGACCCGAAGAAGCTGGTGAGCGACCTCTCGGTCGGCGAGCGCCAGCGGGTGGAGATTTTGAAGGCGCTCTACCGCGGCGCCCGCGTCCTCATCCTCGACGAGCCGACGGCCGTGCTGGCGCCGCAGGAGGTCGAGACCCTCTTCAAGACCCTGAAGACCATGGTGGCCGAGGGCCTCTCCATCATCTTCATCTCCCACAAGCTGAACGAGGTCATGGCCGTCGCCGACCGCGTCGCCGTGCTGCGCCTGGGCAAGCTGGTGGCGGAGTTCCCCATCGCCGAAGCGAGCAAGGAGAGCCTGGCCGAGGCCATGGTCGGCCGCGCCATCGAAATGCCGACGCGCGAGCCCCAGCCGCTCGGCCCGGTGGTGCTGCAGTTGGCCGGGGTCACGGTCGCGGGCGAACACGGCAAACCCTTGCTCGATGAGCTGCATCTGCTGCTCTGCGGGCGGGAGATCCTCGGCATCGCCGGGGTCTCCGGCAACGGCCAGGGGGCGCTGGCCGCCCTGCTCTCCGGCCTGCGGCTGCCCGACGAGGGCACCTTCGAAATCCTGGGCGAGCCGGTCAAGACGACCTCCCCGGCGGAGATGCTGCGCCGGGGCATCGGGCGCATTCCCGAGGACCGCCACGCCACCGGCGTGGTCGGTGACTTGAGCGTCGAGGAGAACCTGATCCTGGAAGCCGCCGGCAGCCCGCGCTTCTGCAATCTCGGCCTGCTGAAAGGCCGCGTCGTCCGGCGCAACGCCAAGGACATGATCGAGCGCTTCGACATTCGCGGCGCCGACCCGACCACCACCACCCGGGCACTGTCCGGCGGCAACATGCAGAAGGTCATCCTCGCGCGCGTCTTGAGCGAGCAGCCGAAGGTGATCCTGGCCAACCAGCCGACCCGCGGCCTGGACGTCGGTGCCGCCGCCAAGGTGCAGGAGCTGCTGTTCGAGGCGCGCGCTGAGGGGGCAGGAATCATCCTCATCTCCGAGGACCTGGAGGAACTGCTGCAGGTCTCCGACCGCATCGCCGTGCTCTACCAGGGGCGGCTGTCGACGCCGGTGGCGGTGGAAAATGCCGACCTGAAGATCCTGGGCCTGCTGATGTCCGGCCACGGCGAGTTCGAGCAGCAGAAAGGAGCCCGCGGCCATGCGGCTTGAGCCCCGGGCGCACGTCCCCTTCTGGCTGAACGTCACCGCGCCGCTCGGCGCCATCGCGCTGGCCTTCGCCTTCTGCGCCCTGCTGATCCTCTGGGCCGGCGCGCCGATCGTGCCGGCCTACACCGCCCTGCTGAAGGGCGCCTTCGGCTCGACCTTCGCCCTCACCGAGACCCTGACCCGCGCGGCGCCGCTGATCTTCACCGGTCTGGCCGCCGCCGTCGCCTTCCGGGCCAAGCTGTGGAACATCGGCGGCGAGGGCCAGCTCTACGCCGGCGCCCTGGCCGCCACCTACTTCGGCACCGGGCTCATCACCCTGCCGCCGCTCCTGATGATCCCTCTGCTGTTCCTGGTCGGCGCCATCGCCGGCGGCCTGCTGCTGCTGGTCCCGGTCATCCTGAAGCTGAAGCTGCGCGTCGACGAGGTGGTCACCACCCTGCTGCTGAACTTCGTGGTCCTGCTCTTCGCCAACTACCTGCTGTTCGGGCCCTGGAAAGATCCGCTGGCGATGGGCTGGCCGCAGGCCGCGCCGATCATCGACGAAGGCATCCTGGAGCCGCTGGTGCCGCGCATGCGCCTGCACCAGGGTTTCCTTTGGGCCATCGCCTTCGCCGTCTTCGCCTGGGCCTTCATCCGCTTTTCCAAGTGGGGCTTCCAGATCCGCGCCGTGGGCCACAACCCGGAAGCCGCGTCCTTCGCCGGCGTTCCCATCGGCGCCACGGTGCTGCGCACGGCGTTGCTGTCCGGCGGCCTCGCGGGCATGGCCGGAGTCTGCGAGCTGGCCGGCCTGAAAGGCTACCTCACTCTCGATATCTCGCCGGGCTTCGGCTACACCGGCATCGCGGTGGCCATGCTGGCGGGCCTGCATCCCCTGGGCGTCATCGCCTCGGCCATCTTCATCGCCGCCATCTACAACGGCGCCGACGCCATGAGCCGGGCCATGTCGATCTCCAACTACCTGGCCGACGTGCTGACCGCCACGGCCCTGCTGCTGGTGCTGGCGAGCGTGCTCTTCGTGCGCTTCCGGCCGCGGCTCAGATAGGGGACGGTGGCGATGGACCTGCTCGAGATCTTCGTCACGCTGGGCTTCTGGGGCGCGCTGGTGCGCATGGCGACGCCGCTGATCTTCGGTACCCTGGGCGAGCTGATCTGCGAGCGCGCCGGCGTGCTCAACCTCGGCATCGAGGGCATCATGACCATGGGCGCCATGGTCGCCTGGATGTGGGTCTACCAGGGCGGCGACCTCTGGACCGCGGTGCTCTTCGCCGCCGCCTGCGGCGCGCTCTTCGGTCTGCTCCACGCCGTCTTCAGCGTCTACCTGGGCCTCTCCCAGCACGTCACCGGCATCGGCGTCACCCTGCTGGC
>ENA-ORCW01000150-ORCW01000150.1-marine-metagenome-genome-assembly--contig:-NODE-150-length-81344-cov-4.066435_pt1 | contig 81344 bp, 62 predicted proteins | sample MGYA00237784_ERZ508517 | MGnify/ENA primary metagenome ERZ508517 (study PRJEB26187, sample SAMN06268979) | marine metagenome | isolation source: Tt ae E1 feedstock associated aerobic enrichment on...
GGCACACACGGACATGCTTGCCTTCAAGGGCAAGCATGCCACCCGGATCGCCCTCATTTTCATTCTCCGGGGCGACGCACCGTCATGACAACTCCATGGTTCTATCCGGACATTCACTCGCTGGCGCTTCGTCCTGGTATAGCGACAGCGCCTGTTCCCCCCGTCGTGACGCTCGAAGCTCGCCAGGTTCCTCTCGCTCACGCTCGCGGCTCCGAAGATCCGTGACGCGGTCCGCTCATGCCCCGCCCGCCATTGAAATCATTCCGCCGGAGCAATCCAATACAGGGCTGACCCGGACGTTGTGATTCGGGCTGACACACCGTCCCTGAATGCTCAACGGCTGATGTCTGTCGACAGCCTCGATACCCAGATCCAGTTCCTCAAGGGGGTCGGCCCCCAGCGGGCCGAGTTGCTCGAACGGCTCGACATCCGGACCGTCGAAGCCCTCCTCTGGCACATCCCCCGCGACGTCCTCGACCTCACCGAAGTTCGTGATCCGATCGATCTGGTCGAGGGGGAACTGCAGACGGTCCGCGGCTCGGTCTGCGACCTCGATGCCCGTCAGCTCTCCCGCGGCCGGACACTCACCGCGTGCCTGCTCGACTGCACGACCGACTACGTTCGCGGCACCTGGTTCAACCAGCCGTGGATGATCAAGCGGCTGCAGATGGGCGAAACGGTCCTGTTTTCCGGCAAACCGAAACGCCGGCAGGGACGCTGGGAGTTCTCGCATCCCCGCATCCAGTGGATCGATGCCGAGGATGCCGAGGCGGATGGCGGCGTCATTCCCCGCTACCGCCTCACCGAGGGGCTGACGCTGCAGGATCTGCGGCGGATGATCCGCAATGCCGTCGAGGCCACGACCGATCTCATTGCCGACCCGCTCCCCGAAGCGTTCCGGGAACGCCAGGAACTGGTCCCACTGGCCACGGCGCTGCGGCACATTCACCTGCCGGCCCGTCTCGACGACTACGAGGCGGGCCGCCGGCGGCTGCTGTTTGACGATCTGTTCGAGTTTCAGCTCGGGCTGGCATTGCGCAGACGGCACTGGCGGACGAAGGCGGACGCCCCAAAGCTCGAAACGACTGCGAAGATCGACTCGCGGATTCGCCGGTTGTTCCCGTTCCGGTTCACCGACGGACAGAACAGCGCAATCCAGGACATCGTCGCTGACATCCGCACCGGGCACCCGATGCATCGCCTCATCCAGGCGGATGTCGGTGCCGGCAAGACGGCGATCGCCGTCTACGGAATGCTTGTGGCGGTGGCCGCCGGCTATCAGACCGTTCTGATGGCACCGACCGAGCTGCTGGCCTCGCAGCATTGGGAGACGATCGACCGCATCCTGTCACACAGTCGCGTGCAGCGCGCCTACCTGACCGGCAGTCTGACAGCCGCCGAACGCCGCCGCGTCCTCGAAGGGATCGGCGCAGGGGACATCCAGCTCGTGGTGGGGACGCAGGCGGTCATTCAGTCGGATGTCACGTTTCCGCACCTCGGGCTGGCCGTCGTGGACGAGCAGCACAAGTTCGGCGTCGCCCAGCGGGCCGGGTTCCAGTACGGCGACCAGACGCCGCACGTTCTCGTGATGACCGCGACACCGATTCCCCGCAGCCTGTGTCTGACGCAGTTTGGTGATCTGGATCTGACGGTCGTCTCCGATCTGCCGCCGGGACGTCAGCGGGTCGTCACCAGCCGGATCAATGGAGACGGTGCCCGTGCCAAAGCGTGGGACTTCATCCGTCGCCAGCTCCGGCAGGGGCGCCAGGCGTATGTCGTCTGTCCACGAGTCGATGCCGACTCGAACAGCGACGCCGGTGGGGCCGGTGCCATCCAGACGTACCAGCGTCTGGCGAATGGCGAACTGGCCGACTTCCGCCTGGGGCTGGTGCACGGGCAGATGGATCGGGGGGAGCGGGCCGACATCATGGACCGGTTTCGAGACGGCGAGCTGGACGTGCTGGTGGCAACGACCGTCATCGAAGTCGGTGTCGACGTTCCCAACGCCACGCTGATGGCCATACTCGACGCGGAGCGGTTCGGTCTTTCGCAGCTGCACCAGCTGCGGGGACGAATCGCCCGTGGCCGCTATCAGGGCTACTGCTTTCTCGACACGAACTCGACCGACGACGACGCGATGGAACGGATGACCGCGATGGAACGGGAGGCGGACGGCTTTGCCATCGCTGAAAAGGACTTCGAGCTCCGTGGACCGGGGGACATCCTGGGAGCGCGGCAGCATGGGGCGTCGGCACTGCGGATTGCCGATCTCGTACGCGATGCCGAACTGCTGCGGGAAGCCCGGAAAGCGGCGTTCGACCTGGTCGAGTCGGGCGAGGTCGACAATCCGGAGTACGTCCCGCTGAAGGTCCGCGTGCTCGAACGTTTCGGCGAGATGCTGCAGCTGCCCCAGGCCGGGTGAGTGCCGAGAGCGCGTCTACATCACCACGTCGTCGAGTGCCGAGAGACTGACGATCTGATCGCGACTGACGAGGACCCGCTGCCGGTTGACGCTCACACCATGCCGGCGGCTATCGAGCACGTACAGTTCCCGCGTCGTGGTGGTGTCGCGCAGATCGTGGACGTCCGCCTCTTCGAGGACGAGGTACTTGTGATCGCTGCCGGCAAGCCGGCCGATGTACACATACTGGGCGACCACGTCGAGGACGACGTTCTGCCCCATCAGCGGGCTGAGGTCCTCCGGTGAATCACTCATGGCTGCTCCTGGCTCGATGCGGGTTGGCGCGATGCGGGTTCGGATCGTCTGCGGGAGTCCTTGACGGCGGCGCGCAGCGGCTGCAGCGCCGCCTCCAGCTGCGACTCGAGTCGTTCATCCTCACGTCCCTGGTAGCGACTTGCCACATACGCACCGTACCAGTCGGCGACCGGAGGAAACCAGGGTTCCTGACCCGACGTCTGCGCAACGCGACGGACGAAGTGCGTGAGAGTTTCGGACGAAGCACGGGTAAAGCCCAGCTCCGCGAGCATCGCCTCCAGACGTGACAGTTCTGCATGGTGGGGGTACTTGCGGGCCGCACTCCGCGCGATGACCAGCGGACGACGCCCATGCAGGCGCCACAGGATGACGACGGCGACGATCACCAGCATGATCCCCAGTAGCACCTTGCCGACAGGATGCCCCAGAACCGCAGTCAGCAACGCAAGCAGTCCTCGCTGCTGCACGTTGGTCAACAGGCGGCGGAAGAACTCGCGGATCGCATCGATCATCGCCGGCTGTCCGGACTCGGTTTCGGGTCGCGGTATGCCTTCCGACGGAGTCGCCTCGACGGTCACCCACTGCTGCCGCTCCTCGTCGTAGGCTTCCACCCACGCATGGGCATCCTTGCGCCGGGCCTGCCAGTACTTGCCGACCGGGTTGAATCCCGAGGCAACAAACCCGGTGACATAGCGTGCGGGAACACCATTCAGTCGCAGCAGGAGGCACGCGGCGGTGGCAAAGTATTCGCAGTGAGCCGCCTTCCGCTCGAAGAGAAAGTGAACCAGCGGATCCTGGCGCGAGGGAATCCGGATGCCGAACTGATACGAAAAGTTGTCGTGGAAATGGTCGACGATGGCGTCGATCCGCTGGCGGCTCGTGTCGGCCTGACCGGCCAGTCCCAGAGCCAGCTCCCGGACCCGCGGATCGAGATCGTCGGGCACCTGCAGCAGCCGCTCCCGATCGTCGTCGGTCAGTGCGGTCCGTGCCCCGGCCTTCCGCAGCCAGCAGGAATACGGCAGGACTGATCCGGATTCCGAGGACGTGGGCACGCCGTCCTGGTCGAGATAGACCCCTTCCATTGCTCCGGCGAGATAGTCCGTCTGCAGCGGCACGAAGAGAAACGAATCCTGCGGTGTCGTCGGCCAGATATCGACGACGGCATCCGGACGCGGCTCCCCCACGCGCAGCCGGTACAGCCGATCGTTCGATCTCACCAGCGAGACGTCGGGCGGAGGAGGGGACGGACCGATGTGCCGCGACACCCGCGAGCCCCGCCAGACGTTGGATGCAAACTGGTCAAAGACCTTGCCCCGCAGGTACATCGGGCCGTCCGCGTCATGGACCCGCAGCATGACCTCATCGGAGCCGTGACGCTTCGAGTAACTGACGTCGTTCAGTCCGCCCCGGCCGGAGAATCCGACCGTCGACTGGTTTGCCATCCGCAGGCCGAGAAATTCGGCAAGCGCCGCTTCGAGCTGACGTTCGTAGCGATTCAGACCATACGCGACGGAAAGCCCCGATCCGGTTGCGAGGATGACGGCGATGACGAGCAGCGTGGTTCGCAACCAACGGCCACGCACAACGTCGCGGGATGATCGACGCAACGTACTGCAGAAGGCGACGGTCGTGAGCCCGTACAGGACGTACAGCAGAATCGTGAACGCCACACGGTCGGACGCAACACGCAGATCCGAAACGAAAATCACCGACGTCCAGCCCAGGCCAATGAACCAGGGGGGAAGCCGTCGGCTGTCGGAATCGTAGAGCAGCAGACACTGCAGCGTGACACAGAACCGCGCAATCTCGTGGGCCAGTTGCGTCCGAATGAACATCTGGCTGCTGGTGAACTCATGGGGAGCCAGAAGCAGCTTGAGCAGGAACCCGATCGCCAGCAGTGCCACCACGTTGATCGACCGGACGTGAATCAGCCAGCCACGCTTCCGTGCACCGTGACCCACGAGCGCCGCAACGACAATGACTCCCGCAAACGCCCACGCGGAGGCCAGCCACGCCATCAGACAGGCCTGAACGCAGATCCCCGCCACCGCGGCGGTCCGCGACAGATCGGATGTGCGGTCCGCTGTCGTACGGGACATCGTACGCCCCCCTGCCGTTGCCGAACTCGACTGGTCTGCGCTCATTCCTTCGATCGACTACCGGATAACTAGAGTTGGCGGACCCGACCGGCACGGATGTCGTCCGGCGAGACCTGCTGCAGTTCGGGAACGTCGGTACTCCCCGACAGCGTCGTCGGACCATCCCGGACGATGATCACCTTGAGACTGCACCCCGCCTCGCGGATCGTCTCACACAGCCGGCGACGTGGTTCGTCCCAGTCAAGAAAGATACAGATCGCCGTCGACATCGACTCGAGCTCTTCGCTGACGACCGGCCCCACCTCGTCGAACGGGTCGGAGCGGCAGGCTTCCAGGCAGGCCAGGATCTCCAGCACCGCGTCGAAGTGGGTCGTTCCCCCCGACGTCCGGAACACGTACAGCTCCGGTCCCGCCGCGAATACGTCGATAACGTAGTCGCCCTGCCGGAGGGAATCGGAGACCGCGGCTGTCAGGCTGACGGCCGCTTCGAGATCCGGGAATCCCTGCGGATTGCGGGCGCGTCGTCGCGGCACAAACGTATCGAGGATGACGGCGATCCGGCAGAAGTACTCTTCCATGTACTCCCGGACGATCGGCTTGCCCAGTCGGGCCCACGCCCGGAAGTCCAGGCGGTTGGCCGGTTCACCCGGCACATACTCGCGGTTGCCGATGTACTCCGGCGAATGTCCCGTCCCCGCCGACACCGACAGTCCGCCCGGCTGATAGCGGTGTGTGACCGGGAGATCGAGATGGTCGAGCAGATGGTACGTCGGCAGGACGGTCATCGAATGGGGCGGCAGCTGCCCGTACTGCACCCGCATCAGATTGAACGGGAACGTCGAATGCACCCGCAGTTCGGGAATCCGGATGAATCCCCGCTGCGTGGCCCGCAACGTGACCGGAAGAGTCGCGGTCCCTCGTCCCGGCACATGAGGCACGTAGACGTCGGCATCTTCGTGCGTCACATCCGCCGGCAACTCCGGCAAAGCCGCCATCACATCCAGTGCCGGTCGCCGCGAACGGTTCCGCACCTGCAGCATGGTTGTGATCGAGTCGCCGGCGTTCATCTTCTCGGGCAACTGTCCGCTGACATCGACACGGGTCCGCACACACAGCCCGATCATCTCAGCGGTGCCGATGAGCGCCAGCAGAAGACAGCAGATCAGGTAGACGGGAATCTCGACCGTCACGGTCCCCAGCCCGGCCAGCAGTGTCGCGAGGACGAGGTAGCGGCCCAGCGGTGTGAGCTTGAAGCCCCACCAGTGACGGAGCATCCGCGTCAGCGACAGCGATCGACCACTCATACCGGGACTTCGATCTGATCCAGGATCTCCCGAATCACCCGCTCCTTCGTGAAGCCGGCGTACTTCGCCTTGGATGTCAGCACCGTGCGATGAGCCAGAACCGGAGCGGCGAGTGTCCGCACGTCGTCCGGAATCACATACGACCGGCCCTCGGAGAACGCCCGGGCCTGTGCCGCCCGGAAAAACATCAGCGAGCCACGGGGACTGACCCCCAGTCGCAGGTGGTGGTCGTTGCGTGTCCGCTGCACGATCGCCACCAGGTACTCCGCGACGCTCCGTTCGACGACCACGTTATGCACCATCCGCTGGACGGCACGGACCTCGTCGATCGACAGCACCGACCTGATGTCGTCGAGTGGTGGCTCGGCCGACTGCACGTAGAGGATCTCGACCTCCGTGTCGGCATCGGGATACCCGAGATTGAGGTGAACCAGAAAGCGGTCCAGCTGGGCTTCGGGCAGCGGATACGTGCCGTGGAAGTCGACCGGATTCTGCGTCGCCAGCACGAGGAACGGGGAGGGAAGCCGATACCGCTTCCCTTCGATTGTGGCCTGACCTTCGCTCATGGCTTCGAGCAGCGCCGACTGCGTTCGGGGCGAGGCGCGATTGATTTCGTCCGCCAGAAGAATGCTGCAGAAGATCGGCCCCTTGCGGAACGAGAACGTGCCGTCCGCCGGGCTGTAGATCGACGAACCGAGGATGTCGGTCGGGAGCAGGTCGGGCGTGAACTGGATCCGCTGGAACTCGACATCCAGCGATCGGGCCAGCGCCTTGGCGAGGGTCGTTTTTCCGACGCCCGGCACATCCTCCATCAGGACCGATCCGCCTGCGAGCAGGGCGATCACGAGCACGTCGATCGACTCGGTCTTCCCCTGAATCACCGAGGCCAGATTGCGGCGCAGGTGATCAAGTTTTTCGTGGGCCGAGGCGAGCGGCATCACTTCCGTAGACATGCATACATCCGAATCAAACCGTTTTGATGGCGGAACGGAGGTGTCAGCCACAGTCTAGAGACGTCCCCTGCGGGCTGGTAGTCAGGACGCGCCCGGCGAGGCGGGCCGCCTTCCGGACACGAAACCTGTCCCGTTCCGGCCCGGACCTGCGGAATCGTGACACGCACGACCTTTCCGAAAACCCGTACAGACCGGAACGTTCCATTCAGCGACATGACTGAACCAACCGATGAAATCGAAAGGAGTCGATTTGACCCGTCCGGTGTGACCGACGGCAGCAATGCCGGATCGGATCTCGCGACCGGACCGTATGGCACTCATCGAGCGGGGTCGGGTTTCGACAGGAACCCGGGCCGCATCCCGTCCGTGTGGTGAGGAGACCGCCCGGCGGGAGCCCGTGCAGCCGCCGGTATCCCGCAGCTGAAGGCTCGCACAACCCCGTTAAGACTCCGCGAATCTGACAACTGACTCAGCACTTCGAGCGTCCGGGACACATCGGACCATCCCGGAGGGGGGGCAAGGATGCGAATTTCCTCGCGTTACACACTGTTGTTGGGGCTCCCGCTGGCCTGGCTTGCCACCGGATGCGCCACCGCGCCGCAGACGGCCAGCACGCCGCCGCACTCCATTCAGTCTCAGCACGCCGTCTCTGACGCCCGGCTGCGAATCCTGGCACAGGAATTCGAACGTCGCGGCCAGTACGACGAAGCAGCCGGCCTGTATCAGCGATCGCTGCAGCTCAACCCGAATCAGCCGGACGTGCAGCGAAAGCTGCAGATGCTCGCCTCCCGCAACCGCCTGCACCGCAAGACCGCACCGGGTGCGGCTCCGACAGCGACGCCGACGGAAGCGGCTGTGCCCGAGACGATGGTCGCCAGCCACGACGCCACCACAGCCAGCCCGGCCAGCGCACCGGCGGCCCCGGTGGAACCGTCGACCGCACCGCAGGGCGTGACGCCGGCCGGGGCAACCGACGCCGAGCCGCCGGTCATCACCAGCGCCAGCCAGACGGTCAGCGAGACGATCGACGCTCCGGAAACTTCGGGGCAGGGGTTTGTCCCCAGTCGTGCCACGCTCGAAACGCCGGCTCGCCCGTTCCCGGGTGAAGCACTGGACCTGACCGCGGCAGCGACGCCCGCTCCGGCAGAACCGGGCACTCCTGCCGCGCCGATTGCCGAGCCGACCGCCCAGCCGACCGCACCAGTTCACCCGATCCTGGCTGCCGAGGCTGCTGCGTCCGCCGAGCCGGCAACCGCTCCGTCCGAAGATTTGCCCCGGATCATCGCGGGCCCCTCGGCACACCGCCGGTCGAATACAGAATTCAAGATCATTCTGCCCGAGCCGGCCGAAGCGGAAACGCCCGCCATCAAGCCGGCCACGCCGGGGTCGGTCGCCATCAAACCGATGAGCGCCTTCCCCGAACTGGCTGCCGCCGAACCGTCTGCAACGGCACCCGCCGACGCACCGGCCCGGATCGTGCTTGAAGACACCGTGGCACCGACAGTTGCACCGACAGCGGCACCGGCTGCACAAGCCGTCTCGGACACGCCGGTTGCAGAAGCTCCCGTTGCAGAGACACCGGGTGTTCAGGAGCCGGCCGCCGCGCCAACCGAAGTCGTCGACACCGCCACGACCGAAAGTGTCTGGAAGCCGACGTCGCTGACGCGGCTCTGCAAGGACGCACACGCGGCGGTGCTTCACCAGGTTGCCCGCCTGGACAGCGAAGATGCTGCGGTCCGGAAGGACGCACTCTCGCAGCTGGCCCGCATGGGAGAGTCGGCCCGCACCGCGAGCCTGGCGGTTCGTACCCTGATGAGCGATCCCGATCCGGGCGTCCGCGGCCATGTCGCCTGGGCCCTCTGGTGCATCGACAACGACACGTGGAACTCGGTCCCGACGCTGCAGGAACTGCTTGCCAGCGACGATCCCGCGATCGTTCAGTTTGCCTGCTATGTGCTCGGCACCATGGGCAAGGACGCGGCCGAGGCGATCCCGGCCCTGGAACAGGTCATTGCCCGCACGACCGGCGCCACGCGACTGCACGCAGCGGAAGCGACCGCCCGGATCGACGGGACGAACACGGCGGCGATCGACGTGCTGATTGCCGCCCTCTCGGACGACGTGGTCGAGACCCGCTGGCTGGCGGCAATTGCTCTGAGTTCGGCCTCCGACACGACCACCGGCCGAGTGGTCGACGCACTCACGGCCGCTCTTGCGGATGAGTCGGCCGACGTCCGGACCGCCGCGGCTCTGAGCCTGGGGGGATTCGGATCGGCTGCTGAAGTCGCCCGTGAGTCGCTCGAATCGGTCAGCGAAAATGACGAGCCGGCTGTCCAGGACGCTGCCCGCACGGCACTGGCCTGCATCGCCCTGACCGACTGAACCGGCCGTTCCGAACGACAATGCGAATTGCGCCAGACGCCGCGAACCGATCTCCGGTTCCGCGGCGTCTGGTCGTTTGGGCAGACCGCATCGGGGCTGGAAAACCCTGAGACAGTTGCTTACGATGAACAGCAGTCGCAGCCGCGGACGGACAGATCCGCGATACTGCTTGTGGTCTTTGATGTTACGAAACGAGGCCGGTGTCAGTCCGGTCCCGTTTTGAGGTTGGTTTCCGTCGTCCGGAAACAACCCCCATTCCCATGTCGGGCCGTGTGCTGACAGGCATCCACCGGGTTGCTCTGATCAGTCGGCTCGCGCCTGACCCGGGGCCCAACTGCCGACGAACCCGCCGCACGGACCTTCAATGCTTCTTCTGATCATTCGCGTCCTGTACGTCTGTGTGTGTACCGGTGCGCTGGCCACCTATACGCTCAGCACGCACACCGGTGCGCCCAAAGTGGTCACGGAACACCCGGTCGGGGCGTTCCTGCTGATGCTGATCATCGCCCTTTCCATCCTGCTGCTGGATCTGCTGATCCCGCGGAAACGGGTGGAAGTGATCTCGGCGATCTACTTCGGCTTATTGATCGGCGTCCTGCTGGCCTACCTGATGAATCTGGCCACGCAGCCGCTGTTCGCCATGCAGGAACTGTTTGGCTCCGAGGGCGAGGCGTTTCGCGGCGGCGCGACGCTGCTGTCGCTGATGATCCTGCCGTACCTCTGCATCACGTTCCTGCTGCAGACCAAGGATCAGTTCCGGTTCGTAATCCCCTACGTCGAGTTCGCGCGTGAACTCAAGGGGGGCCGCCCGATGATCCTGGACAGCAGCGCGCTCATCGACGGCCGCATCGCCGATGTCGTCGACACCAACGTCATCGATGCCCAGTTTGTCGTCCCGCAGTTCATTCTGCAGGAGGTTCAGGACATCGCCGACAGCCACGACAAGGTCCGCCGCAGCCGTGGTCGCCGCGGCCTCGACATTCTCCGCCGGCTGCAGCAGGATCCCAAGGTCGACATCAAGGTTCATGATGACGACACAAGCAAGGGGATGTCGGTGGACCAGCGGCTGATCGAGATTTCCAAGCAGCTCAATGGCCGCATCGTCACTAACGACCTGAACCTGAACAAGCTGGCCGGAGTGCAGGGGATCGACGTCATCAATCTCAACGACGTCTCCAACGCACTCAAGCCCCGTTTCATCCCGGGCGAACACGTCCGCCTGAAGATCATCAAGGAAGGGGAAGGACCGGGCCAGGGAGTCGGCTATCTCGACGACGGCACCATGGTGGTCGTGGACCAGGGGGTCCGCCAGATCGGCCAGGAGGTCGATACCGTCGTCACCAGCGTCCTGCAGAACAGCGCCGGACGCATGATATTCTGCCGACTCGCTGCTGAAGTGAAATGACGTCCGACCTTTACGCTGACCGGATCGATCAGGCCTTCCAGACCGTCCGCGGAGCATTGCTCGGCGATCGCAATTCCGCCGGGCACTGGGAAGGAGAACTCTCCACCTCGGCCCTCTCGACGGCGACCGCCGTCATGGCGCTGGAAATGATCCGGCGGGACGGGACCGAAGCGGTCGCCTCTCAGGAGACTCTCAGACAACTGATCGACGGCGGCCTCTCCTGGCTGGCCGACCACCAGAACGAAGACGGCGGCTGGGGCGACACGACGCTGAGCGTCAGCAACATCTCCACCTCGATGCTGGCGCACGCCGTCTTCCACGCGACCGGCCGCACCGATGACTTCCCCGAGGCCGTCTCCCGTGCCGCGAACTACGTCGACCGGTGCGGCGGAGTGCCTGCGGTGGTTGCCCGCTACGGCAAGGACAAGACCTTTTCGGTCCCGATCCTGACGCACTGCGCCCTGGCCGGTCTGGTCGACTGGAAGGAAATCGCTCCGCTGCCGTTCGAACTCTCCTGTCTGCCGGCCCAGTTCTACAAGACGGTGCGGCTGCCGGTCGTCAGCTACGCCCTGCCGGCACTGATCGCCATCGGTCAGGTCCGGCATCATCATCGTAAGCCGTGGTTTCTTCCCTGGCGCTGGGTCCGCAACGCGGCCCGACGGCCGAGCCTCCGCGTCCTCGAACGGATTCAGCCGGAAGGAGGCGGGTTTCTCGAAGCGACACCGCTGACGAGCTTCGTGACGATGAGCCTGGCCGGCATGGGGCTGGCCGATCATCCTGTCGCCCGGCGGGGACTGCAGTTCATCATCGATTCGGTTCGCCCGGACGGTTCGTGGCCGATCGACACGAACCTGGCGACCTGGGTCACGACGCTGTCGGTCAACGCACTGGGAGAGACACTTTCCCCGGAAGACCGCGAGCCGATCTTCCGCTGGCTGCTGGGGCAGCAGTACCGGACCGTGCACCCGTACACCAATGCCGACCCGGGCGGCTGGGCGTGGACCGATCTGCCCGGCGGCGTTCCGGATGCCGACGACACCCCCGGCGCGATGCTGGCAGTCATGCGACTGTTCGCAGCGGCCGAGCGGGATGGACAGTCTCCCGAGACGTGGCCGATCGAAGGAACCACGGTCGATGCGAGCCTGGCCAACGCGGCGCGGTGGCTGCTGGACCTGCAGAATCGCGACGGTGGCTGGCCAACCTTCTGTCGCGGATGGGGCTCACTGCCGTTCGATCGCAGCTCGGCCGACATCACTGCCCACGGCCTGCGGGCACTGCACGCCTGGACCGACTGGTGTGCAGCCCGGCCGGATACGAATTCGTCGCGGGAAGTGTCCGGTCTGCTGCTGCAGGCGGAGGGGGCAATCCGTCACGGGTTCCAGTTTCTGGAGCGACGGCAACGGGCGGACGGGTCCTGGCTGCCGCTCTGGTTCGGCAACCAGTTTGCCCCGGATGACGAGAATCCGCTCTACGGGACGACTCGGGTACTGGCCGCCTACCGCGACTGTGCGAAAATGGACACGCCTGCGGCCCGTCGCGGACTGGAGTGGCTTCAGGCCCAGCAGAACGAAGACGGCGGCTGGGGTGGCGTCCGCGGGGTCGAGTCGAGCGTCGAGGAAACCGCCCTGGCGACAGAAGCGCTGCTGGCCGAGCCGGCAGCGCACAGCCAAGCCGTTCGCGGACTGGACTGGCTTGTCGAACGAATTGAAGACGGTCGCTGGACGGCCCCGACTCCCATTGGTTTCTATTTCGCCAAATTATGGTATTTTGAGCGATTGTACCCGATGGTGTTTACGGTGGCGGCTTTGCGGCAAGCCCGCGAGCAGGCCACATCCGGTACCGCGCCCGCACTGACAGAACAGATGTAGACCCTCCCGCATTGCCGCCGTTCGTTCCCTGCGAGCAGTGGTCCGCACAGACATTCGAGTCCATCGAGGAGCCCGCCTTGGATATTGCCTCCCGCGCCGATCAGATTGGCTGGACCGAAGAACAACAGGCTGCAGCAGGCGCGGAAGCCCCACCGGCAGCCGAGGCTCCGGACGATTCGCCCGCCGAAGAGGCCAACGAGAACGGCAAGCCGCAACGTCGCAAGGGGCGCCGTCGCAGCACCAGCCACCTTAAGGCCGTCCCCGAGACACTCGCGCTGCGCGAAGAGATCAAGGCCGCCGCGGAACGGTTCATCGAGCCGATCGACAAGTCGCAGCCGTTCACCCGCGACGAACTCGAACAGCTTGCCCGGACGTTCCTCGAGCAGATCGGCCAGCCGGAGAAGTACCTCGGCTTCGCGATGGTGATGCTGGGGAACTTCTTCTGGAAGCGCCAGCTTCTCGCCATCCCGTTCGAACGCCGGATGCTGCTGCTGCCGCACTGTCTCAAACACGCTGAAGGGTGTCCGGCCGAGTACGACGAGTTCGGCCTGGACTGCGAGAAGTGCGGCGCCTGTTCGATCGCCGACTACAAGGTGCGGGCCGAGCAGCTCGGCTACAAGGTGCTGGTTGCCGAAGGGTCGCCGATCGTCCTCAAGATCATCGTCGAGGGCTATGTCGACGGGATCGTCGGCGTCGCCTGCCTGAACGTCCTGGAGAAGGCAATCGACAAGGTGCTGCTGGCCGGCGTGCCCTCATACGCGATCCCGCTGCACTCCGGCGACTGCAAGAACACCACGCTCGACGAAGCCTGGGTATGGGACGTTCTCGAGAAGTACGAACCTCTCCCCGAACCGCAGACCAACAGCTACGTCCCGATGATGCGGGAAGCGAACCGGCTGTTCAGCGAACGGTTCGATACGCTGGTTCCGCGGCTGCGGAGCAACACCCCCGAGAAGGCCGCCAGCCCGCTCGGCCAGACGGAAGAGGCCGCCTACGACTGGCTGGCCAATGGCGGCAAGCGGTTCCGCCCCTTCATTACGCTGGCCGCATTCGACGCCGCCTCCGAGGGCAACCGCCTCAAGGCCGCGGCCGACCAGCAGGATGCCGCCGCGTTCGATGACGACGTCAGCCGCGTCGCCATCGCCATCGAGACGTTCCACAAGGCGTCGCTGGTTCACGACGACATTCAGGACGACGACCTGTTCCGTTACGGCCGCCAGACGCTGCATCGCAGCCACGGGCTGGGCCCGGCGATCAACATTGGCGACTATCTGATCGGTCTGGGTTACCGGCTCGTCAACTCGACCGCCCGATCGCTGGGGGCGGACGTCGCCTGCGACATCGTCGAGAACATGGCCTCGGCCCACATTCGCCTTTGTGACGGGCAGGGGGCCGAGATGGCCTGGCAGAACTCCCCCGACTGGAACATCTCCCCGCTCGACGCCCTGCAGATCTACGCCCTCAAGACGTCGCCCGCGTTCGAGGCGGCCCTGTACTCGGGACTCCGGATGGCCGGCCCGATCGAACCGTACGCCGAGGTGATCCCGCAGTTCTGTCGCCAGCTGGGCGTGGGCTTCCAGATCCTCAACGATCTGAACGACTGGCGCGGAGATCAGAACAACAAGCTCGTCGCCGGCCAGGACGCCCTCGCCCTGCGACCGACTGTCCTGCTGGCTCTGGCTCTGCAGTCGGCGACGGACGAACAGAAGCAGGCCCTGGAACAGATTCTGGGAACGGCCGAAGAGGACGACCAGCTGCGGCTGGGACGTCTCCGCCGGATCTTCTCCGCGACAGGAGCCTTCGAGAAAGCCCGGGCCCTGGTGGACAAGTCCCGGCAGCGGGCCGAGGCGATTGCGGACGACGTGGAACCGGAAGAACTCCGCAAGCTGCTGTACTTCCTCGTCGACACCGTGCTCGCCGAAGAAGACGAGCCGCTCCCCGTCGTTGACGAAACGCAGCCGCTGGTCAGCCTGCCGATCGTCTGAGTCGCGATCGTCCGAGTCGCGGTCACCGGGCGGGACTTGCGTCGTGGTCGACTGGCGACAGTCACAGAGTTGTCATGTCGGTCCGGCGGCCCGGAGGATGAAAAACGAAGCGGTCAGGCATGGCAGCGGAGTGGCCATGCCGTTTTCCTCAAGCCTCGCGTCTCGAGCCTCACGCCTTCCGAACCACGCCCTTCACTCTGCTGCGCAGCGTTTCAGGGCGTGCCACCCGGGTCGATTCTCGCGGTCGCTCGAACGAAAACAGCGACGCAGGCCAGGTGCTTGCGTCGCTGTACTGTTATCTGTGACGTTTCGCGTGACTGGTGCCTGTCACACGTGCTGCCGGATCAGGAGAGCGGAATCGGCTCCGGCAGCAGCAGGAACGGGAAGACGCGCAGCGGACGTCCCACCTCGAGTTCGGCAGGGTAGACGAGCTGGGCGGCGCGGTCGGCGGCAAACTGCAGCGTGGTGAATTCCAGTCCGCAGAAGCGGTCCTGATCCGACTCGGCTGCGACGTCGGCAAACACTTCGCCGGCCGAAGCCGCGTGACGCCGAACCCCGTGGATACTCTCTTCGCGGACCTTGATTCCGGCGGCGGCCAGTTTCACCAGCCCCTTGAGGAATCGCCCGACGGTCGTGTCGGGTCCGGAAGCGCGCCACAACCGGTCCCACTCATCGTGGGCTTCCCAGTAGAACCCCAGATTGAAGTAGTCCAGCGCCAGCAGGTAGGAACGGTTCTCGGCCCAGCGTTCTTCGTGCAGGGGACGTGGCTGGGGCGGCTTGCGGTTGTAGCTGTGCCCCCGCGGATCACGGTAGGGGTGAGGCGTACCTCGCCCTGGAATGTGCGTGTACCGCGGCAACTCGGTGGCAGGTAGCAGTCGAACGAACTTGGCAGCACTCTGCGCCATCCGTACTCTCTCCGGACAACGAGACTAAAAAAGGGTATGGACGTCCATATCGCGCTGCGGCTTGACGGCCCTGCGGCGCACCTTCCACGCCAGTCAAGCAGGCGACGTCGACAGACGTCATGGGTCATTGACGAACTTCGACGACGTCCCGTCGCGAGACATTGAGCCGTGGAGTTCGACATTCAACAGGCAGGTGTGAATTGCCGGGGCCCTGTTGGGCACGGTCATCGCAGACCGGTCAGTGCCCCGCACAGTCGCTGGACCCTCCTTGGGGCCACGCTACGCAACTTCCATGTCTTGAAGCGAGTTGCGCTCTTCACATGTTGTTCCTATTAGATGCGACCTTTCCCGGGATGAATAGACCGATTTCGCGGTTTTCGGCCGAAAACAGCGAAATTCGCCGCCCGCGCCCCCTCCCGCCTGCCTGCGAAACCGGTCCGGACCGGCCTACTTTCCCTCACCGTTCCGCTCCGGCCGGCAGACCGTATCGCCCCCGCGGGACACCCTGCCAGCCCCGTTCCGTTCCGCAGACGAACCGGTCAACCCCACCCTCCCTCCAATCCTCCCGACCGGCAGGATCTGCAGGATCGGGTTGACCCATTTCCCAAGGCGTCGTATACAGCCGCGCTGACGACGTCGCTTCCGCCTCCGGGTGGCCCCTCATGGATGAGGACCTCGCCTTGCTGATCTGCCCGACCGCCGCCCATCGCTACCGGTTCTCCCCCGTGTTCCTCGCTGCGGGAACGCTCCTCCTGTGTGGATTCGGGAGTGAGTCGGCTACGGCTCAGTCGGAGATGTCGGGAGGCACGGCACGGGTTCTGGTGAACAGTGGCGATCGCCCGGTCGAAGTCCCGGCACCGATTCAGGCGCCTCCACGGATCGCCGCCCCCTCGACACTCCCCTTCGACCGCCACGCCACCGACCGGGCCTCATCAGAGGCCGACGAGGCGGCAATGGACATCATTGAACTGGATGGCCCTGCAGAACCGATTGAGCGGACGCCAATCCGCCGCGATGAGGACGCAGAGGGCAGCACAGCCGGCCGCAATGCAACGCCGATGTGGCTGGGGGTGCTGATCATCGCCGGGACACTCGCCGGCGTGCTGCTGCTGGTCCGTTTCGGCCGACAGCTTCAGCCCGGGCCGCCGGAGCTTCCCCTCGAAGCCTTACAGTCACTCGGCCAGCAGCGTCTGACGCCACAGTTGACGCTCCATCTGCTGCAGATGGGCGACCGCCTGCTGCTTGTGGGGGTTGGTACGGACGGAGCACGAACCCTGACCGAAATCGATGATCCCGCCGAGGTCCAGCAGATGATCGGACTCTGCCGCAGCGGGCAGAGCACCGGCACGAACGCCGGCCGCAAACCGTTCCTGGCGTGGCCGTCGAAAGACCGGCCGGCCCGACAGAACACCGTGACGTCAGGCGGAGCCGTGGACCGGATCGACTGGCGGGAGCGGGCCGGCATGGTGACGTCCGAACGGGCGGCGTCCGGACGGGGGCCGTCCGATGGATAGTCTTCCGGCCTGGTCGTCCGAAGCCCTGCTCGCCCCCGGTGCCCTCGGGCCGACGCTGAAGATGTTCCTGCTGTTCAGCGTCTTCAGCCTCGTTCCGTCGCTGCTGATCATGACGACCTGCTACGTCCGCATCGCGGTCGTGCTGGGGATACTGCGGCAGGCTTGGGGCATCCAGCAGTTTCCTCCGCAGAACGTCATCGCCGCTCTGAGTCTGATGCTCTCGGCGACCGTGATGTGGCCGGTCTGGTCGACGGCGTACGAGCAGGGAATCCGCCCCTATACCGAAGGAACCTATGCGACGACCGACGAACGCCGCGATGCGTTCAGCCGGGCGGTCACGGAAACACTCGATCCCGTTCGAGGCTTCATGAGCCGGCAGATCGAGGCAACCGGCAACGAGGCGGCGATCGACCTGCTGATGCAGTACCACGCACAGGCGAGCGGCCAACCGACCAACGCCCCGCAGTACTACGAAGACGTTCCGCTCTCGGTCCTGTTGCCGGCCTACATGCTCAGCGAGCTGAAGACGGCATTCGTCATCGGCATCCAGTTGTTTCTACCGTTCGTCATCATCGACCTGGTGGTCGCCGCCATCACGGCTGCTTCCGGCCTGGCGATGCTGCCACCGACACTCGTTTCGCTGCCGCTCAAACTGCTGCTGTTCGTACTGATCGACGGCTGGTACCTGACGGTCGAGCTGCTGCTCAACAGCATTCAGCCGCTGAGCTGACGCCCCGTATCCGCAGAGGCCCCTGCATGTCTGTGATGACCGACATTTTCCGCGAGGCGATCTGGACCGCGCTGATCCTGGCGGCACCGGTCCTGCTGGTCGTTCTGCTCGTCGCGCTGGTCGTCAACGTTGTCCAGACCGCCATGCAGCTTCACGATCCGACAATCAACCTCGTCCCCCGCCTCATCACGGCTGCGATCGCCGTGCTGGCGCTGCTTCCCTGGCTGCTGGACCGGCTGACGGAGTACTCGGCGGACCTGTACCGCAACGTGACGCTCGGAGGCTGACGGTCCCCGTCCGCCTTCGCGTCCGGCCCGCGCAGCACGTCAAGGAGTGGCCGCCGTGATCCCGCAATTCGCCGGCTCAATCGACCCTGCGGCCCTCGACGCGCTGACGGCCGTCGCCGTGACGGTCGGCGCACCGCTGCTGCTCGCGACGGCACGTCTGGCCGGACTGATCCAGGCGGCCCCCGTGACCGGCGACCGGACGGTACCGCTTCGCCTGCGACTGGCGCTGGCCGCCTCCCTGGCGCTGCTTGCCCTGCCGGTGGTGACCAAACACCACTCCCACCGCGGGCCCTCAGACGCAACCACCACGGACACCGCAATGATCCTTTTGGTCGCGGGCGAGTTCCTGCTGGGGTACCTGCTGGGAACCGGTGTGCGGCTGATCCTTGCCGGCCTGCAGCTGGCCGGACACGTGATCGATCCCCAGGCCGGACTCGCCATCGGACAGACCTGGAACCCACTTACCGCAGCACACGATTCCCTCACGGGCAGCCTGATTGTCCTTGCCGGGCTGGCCGTCTTCCTGCTGCCCCCGTTTCACGGCGACCTGGTGCTGGTCGCGGCGCTGCTCGATTCGTTCGCAGCAATGCCGGTCGGCAGCGTCGTGGCTCTCGATTCAATCCCGATGCTCCTCGCCACCTGGATGCAGCAGTCGACCAGCCTGGCACTTCGCATCGCCGCACCGTTCCTGGCGACCGTCTCGCTGGTGACGCTCTCGGCGGCGTTTCTGGCCCGCGGCTCGACCGGCATCGCCCGCAGTGGCCTGGCCGTTGTCCCGCGCATCGTTGTCAGTCTGCTCGTGCTGGCACTGTCTCTGGCCGGTGCGATGGATGCCGTCGTTACGTCTGTTCAGGAGATCGTCGGCTGGACCTTGAGCGTGCTCGAAACCCCGCACGGCTGAACGACTGTCCGGCCAGCAACTGACTCGAAGATCCGATTCGCATGTCCGATCGCACGATTCCCGCCTCACGGCGACAACGCGAAGAAGCCCGCCGGCAGGGACACGTCCCCCGCAGTGGAAACCTCCCCTCCGCGGTCGTCCTGCTGATTCTCGCCGTCGCTCTGCTGACGATCGGCGACTACCTGGCGGGAACACTGGCGTCGCTGATGAAGTCCGGCCTGCAGCCGTCGGTCGCGCTGAATGTCGATCAGTCACTCGTTCTCGACCGAATTTTTGCGGCAACGACACAGGTGCTGGTCGGCTTCGGACTGTTCGTGGGACTGATGTACGTCGCGGCCCTTGCGACCGACCTGGTGCAGACCGGATTCCTGATCACCTTCGAGCCGCTGCAGTTCCAGTGGTCGCGGCTGTCGCCCGCCGCTCACCTGAGCGGACACCAGTGCACCCGCCGGCTGACTGGAGCCCTCGGACACACGACCCGAGTCGGCCTCGCTGCAGCACTCGTCTCGTGGAATCTGCTGCGACACCGGGGAGCGACTCTCGCGGCAGCGGAATCCCCGCGTGTCCCCGAGTTCCTTGGCACGTCTCTGGCAGGAAGCCTGTTGCAGGTCGCGGCTCTGCTGCTGGTCGTCGGATTGATCGACGTGCTGCTGGTCCGTCACCGACATGAGAACGCCATGCGGATGACGCCCGAGCAGGCCCGCGAAGAACAGCGTCAGGCAGGCCGATCCGCGGCCCCGCGCCGCCAACACTGAACCGCCATCAGCTCATCACCGGCTCGATCGCAGTCTGTCCACGGCCTGCCAGCGAGACGATCTGCTGCTGAGCTTCGTCGATGTCCCGCAAACGGGTTGGCTGGGGCTCGGCAATGCGACGGCTCAGTTCGTCCCGTTGGGGATCGGTCAGGCTTCGCATGACGGCACGTTTCACACGGTCAGACGCTCCGAGCAGCGCCATCGCCCACACGTCCGCACCGATCGTCTCGTACAGCCCACGCAGTGACGCCAGGTCCAGACGGGTCAGCTCTTCGAAACTGGTCACCCGACTTGCCGCACCGCCCGCATCCGACACCGTCTCACCAGGCAACCGGTTGTGATACCCGCTGCTCGGCTGTGCTCCGTGAGAAGGAACTGCTTCGGACCGCCGCGCGGTGTCGGCTTGCTGAGCCAGTTGCCGGGCAACACGTTCGACCGTGTCGGCGTCGGGGGGGGACTGATACGTGCTGAGAATCTCGAGCACGATCACCTTCAGTTCGTCCGGCAACTTGGCGAGGAAACGTTCCGCTTCCTCCGGACCGAGTGCAGCGAGCACCACAGCCAGGTCACGCGGATCCTCGTGCGGCAGCCACTCGGCCGCAGCGGCATCCTCGAGCAGGAAGGCGAACGCATGCGACGCCGACTGGTCGTCCTGAGAGCGATTCAGCCCAGTGGTCGCAGTGCCCTCATGACGTACGTCGCGACGGCGGCTTCGCCCGGACCGTCGTCGGCCCAGTTGCCAGCCCGCAGCAATGACAAAGCCAATCGCCGCTGCCAGGCACCAGACCTGTTCGGGAACGCGGCCCAGCATCCCCGGCATTCCCGCGACATTCGTCGTCGCAGGTGCGGTTGCTTCGACCGGAACCGGAGGTGTCACGTCGACATCGAGGCCGGCCAGCTGGACGCCTTCGAACTCCGAAGGGAGCAACAGATCGTGAATCCGACGCGAAACTTCGGCACGAAGGACGTCCTCGGAAGGAAACGCGCCATCTGCAACCGTCTCGACCGACGGCAGATCGATCGACACAAAGAGCTGCGGTACCGGATCCCCCAACGCTTCGGTCCCGTCGTCACCGGCCGGCAACGTGGGAACCGGAGCGAGCACAGCTTCGGCCGCGGTCAGATCGAGCCGTGTGTTCGGCCCGCCCTGGGGAATGGTGGGCCGCATGGCCGTTCGAGTGGTCGCGGGGAGGGGAGGGGCCAGCGAGTGTGCAGGCTGAGGCTCCCGTCGGGGAGCGGAGATCGCCCGCACGGTGACGTCGGTTGGAGCCAGATCGGCCAGAGCACTGACGATCTGCTGCCGGTACACCGCCGCCAGATGCGACAGATGTGTTCCCGCACCGGCTCCCGCAGGGGCCAGCGTGGATTCGTCGTAAGTGATCATGCCGTCCAGGTCCATGACCACAATGTCGGAGGGATCGAGGTTCCTCCGACTTCCCGCGACGGCGAGCCGGACCGAGTGGACCAGTTCGAGTGTGATCCGTCGGCCGGGCTTCGGCTTGAGATAGACCGTTGCCCGTGCCTTTTCCGGCCGCCGCCAGCCCGTTGTGGAATCTTCATCCCACACGACATCGGCAAAGTCGATGTCGGGCATCTGACTGAGCAGTTCGCTGAGCAATCGGGCTCGCGCGATTTCTTCGGCTGTCTCTTCGTCCCGTCGCCCCGAGAGCAGGTTGAGTCGGCCCCGCGCGTCCTCCCACGTCTGCGCCCAGTGCGCGACGCGGGATTCCGGCTGACCGAGAACCTCCTCGTACCTGGGCAGACGTTCTGCCGGCACGAGGATCTGTCCGCCAACCTGCTCGAAGTCATCCAGGCCGGCCGCCCGCAATTGCGACGTGACCTCCGTGACCTCCGCAGACGTCCATCGTTTTCCGGAAAGAACCGGAACGCGATCGACATCCCCGGAGCGGGCCGCCAGCCACATCAGCGGCCCGGCCACGGCCAGGGCAGTCATGACGGGAAGCAGTCGACCCTGCCCGAATCGGGCATTCCAGTCGGCAAAGCGTCCACGAAATTCGCGAAAGGTGTCCATGCAGGCACGAAACGACACTGGAGGAGGCGACCGAAACAGAGACAGTCCGACGAATCACGCAGCCCGATTCTTGCGGTTCGAGCCTGGGCCTCCCCGCGGCGGGTAGCCGTACTCTCTGAGCTTGCCGGAGAGAGTCCGCAGACCGATCTTCAGGGCCTTGGCGGTCAGCTCGCGGTTGCCGCCGTAGCGGTTGAACGTCGCCTCGATCAGCTTGCGTTCCATTTCCCGCAGCGTCATTCCGGACTGTTCCGCAGCATCGCCGGCCGGTCGCTCGACCCACGTGTCGAGCATGTCGACACTCAGCTCCGAGCCGTCGTCCAGGGAGTTGCAGTTCCGCAGCACGTTTTCGAGTTCACGGACGTTGCCGGGCCACCGATGCCGCTTCAGACGGTCGACAGCCGCCAGCGTCAGCCGCTTGACGGGCGTTCCTTCGCGAGCGGCATGCTCGGCGAGGAAGTGCTCGGCCAGGGGAACGATGTCGTCGAGTCGCTGTCGAAGCGGCGGCACCGCGATGGAGTCGCGGCAGAGCAGTTCGCACAGCTCGGCATCGAACTGTCCCGTCGCCGCCAGGTGCTTGAGATCCTGATGCGACGTGACGACCAGTCGTGCTTCGAGCGGCCGCCGTTCGGTCGTCCCGGCCGGCGAGTAGTGGCCGGTCCGGATCAGTTCGGCGAGCATCTGCTGCAGGGTGATGGAGATGCCGTCGATGTCGTCCAGCAGCAGCGTCCCACCGGCTGCCGTCGCCAGACGAGGTTCCGACTCGCCATCCCCGAACAGTTCCTTTTCGATCGCCGCCGAGGAGAGCACGCCGCAACGGATGCGGATCAGCGGGGCATGGGCTCCCGAGCGGGCCGCATGAATCGAGCGGGCCACGATGTTCGTACCGGTTCCCGGCTCGCCGGTCACCAGCACCGGGCGGGAATGCTCGGCGACAGCCCGCACGTCACCGCGAAGCTGCTCGGTTGCCTGGCTGTAGCCGATGATCTCGTCGGAGACGCGTCCTTCGAGCCGGCGACGCAGCTGGAAGTTCTCGGCCAGCAGGCGGGCCCGACCGACCGCGGCGAACAGGGCCCGGGCCAGTTTGTCGGGGGTATGCGGCGGGTCGAGGATTTCGCAGGTCGTCGGCGTCGACGGCAGATGCGTGCGGCTTCCCAGCGAGGGGAGCACGACGAACTGTGTCGGTCGACCGTTCTGACGTGCGAACGACTCGGTCTGCTGAACGACCGTCAGCGATTCCGGTTCGTCGATCACACAGGCGGCGAACGGTTCGCGGGCCAGTCCGGCCTGCAGTTCGGAAGGGGAATGGAACGCCTCGGCTTCAAAACCAAGACGCACAATGACTCCCGCCAGTTTCTGACAGGCGGCCGGGTCCGTAGAAAGGACCGCAACGCGCCCCGTCAACCTGACGGTCGCTGGAGGTGGCGACAGATTGCTCATGGTGAATGGATTGTGAGAGAGTGTTGTGGGGACACACCCCGGCCATGAGTCGTTCCCCGCCCTGAGAGACAGGCGCGCAACGGTCATGTACAGCTGGACGCGAAAAGGGAGATCGCGGTGATGTGCTGAGTGGTCGGAGGTGTGAAGGGAAGGTCAACGATTTGGAGAGAGAGTGAGCGGCGGAGTGATACGGGAAACCGGCAAAGTCTGTCAAGCGGATTCTGCCGAACTTCGCAAACCTGACGTGACCTTCCCCACTCTCTTGAACCAGCAGGTCGGTTTGCTTCCATTGCTTGACGGCGTCCCGTCCACGCAGAACAATCGCACGGTCCGACACTGATGTCGCTGACGGCGAACCTTCTCGATTCCTGCCGGCTCCGGGACCAGGAGCAATGTCCCGCCGGCCGCCACCCTCAGCCTGTTCGACGAATCTCATGAGACTGTCCGCGACCGTTCAAACTCTCAAGCCGTCCGCCACCATCGCCGCCGCCGCCAAGGCCCGCGAGCTGAAGCAGAAAGGCGTGACGGTCTTCGAGTTCACGCTCGGCGAGCCGGACTTCACGACGCCCGCCCACATCTGCGACGCCGCCAAAGAGGCGATGGACGCCGGGCACACGCACTACACGCCCGCCAGCGGAATCCCCGACCTCAAGAAGGCGATCTGCGCCGCCTACCAGCGCGACTACGGACTCGACTACGAGCCGACCCAGGTCGTCGTCTCCAACGGGGCCAAGCACTCCATCCACAACGTGCTGACCTCGCTTTGCGGCCCCGGTGATGAAGTCATCATTCCCACGCCGTACTGGGTCAGCTACAGCGCCCTGGTCGAACTGACCGGTGCCACCCCGGTCCTCGTTCCGACGACGCAGGAAAGCGGCTTCTGCCTGCAGCCGGAACAGTTCGCCGCCGCCGTCACCGACAAGACGCGGCTGCTGATGCTCAACAATCCCTGCAACCCGACCGGGGCTGCCTACCCGGTCGAAACGCTCGAAGGGCTCGCCCGCGTCGCTGTCGAAAAGCAGGTGCCTGTCCTCTCCGACGAGATCTACGAGAAGCTGATCTACGAGGGGTCGGAGTTCCGCAGTTTCGCCTCGTTCGGACAGGATGTGAAGGATCTGACGATCATCGTCAGCGGCGTCAGCAAGGCGTACGCGATGACCGGCTGGCGGATCGGGTGGACGCTCGCCCCGGCCGATCTGACAAAGACGATGAACAACCTGCAGAGCCAGGAAACCTCCAACCCCTGCAGCATCAGTCAGTTCGCCGCCATCGCCGCCCTCAACGGACCGCAGGAGTGCGTCACCGAGATGCTCGAGGAGTTCTCCAAACGCCGGACCTACGTGCTGGACCGCCTGCGGGCGATTCCCGGTCTGTCGTTTGCCGAGCCGGGCGGAGCGTTCTACGCATTCTTCAACGTCAGCTCGTACTTCGGCAAACCGCTGGGGCAGAACGGCACGGTCGTCGACAACGCGTCCGACTTCTGCACGGCCCTGCTGGAAGAGGCACATGTCGGCCTTGTGACGGGAGATGCGTTCGGTGCCCCGGGGTATGTGCGGCTCTCGTTCGCGACCGACATGCAGACGATCGAAACCGGTCTGGACCGTCTGGCCGCGTTCCTGAATCCGTAACGGCTGACTGGAACCTTCAGGACAGAATCAACGCCCCGGCCCACACCGGGGCGTTTTTCGTGCGCGACGGCGGGAACACGTACGCATCGGTCTCAATCGATGTATGCAGCCGGATCAGCCCGGAATCGGCAGAATCTGTCGGTTGATGCCCCGGCAGGTCTGCAATCGTCCAAATCTCATTGCCGATCGTCCCGCTCCTCAAGTAGACCGTTGCCGCACTTTCACCTGTGCTGGTATCAGCCGCCGGTCTCACAGCGGGTCGCTTCTGCGGAGGAGCCACCCGGCAACGGAATGCAGAGGTTACTGATGGAACGCCAGGACAACCTGCTGACCGATCGGTCGCGAAAGCGAACGATGCGCGGTCACATGATCTACGGGCCACATACGATGTCGCGCACGCTCACGATTCTCCTCGCAGGACTCGCCCTCTTGCTGGCACCGGTCGCCGGACACGGAGAGATCATCTCGGTCTTCGACGATGCGTCGACCAGCGGGACGATCCGGCTGATCGCGAGCAAGAAGAAGGGAGCCGACAAGCCGCTCGGACTCGACGGCCGGGTCGGCCACATCGGGTTCGCCACTGTCGGACGCGATACCGGACTGACGCACCTCGAACTCTTCCCACACCTGCGGGACGACGACGAGATCTTCTTCGGAGACCTCCGCGCGTTCGCCACGAACGACGGCGAATTCGGAGGGAACGTCGGTGTCGGCTACCGGTTCATCGAGCCGAGCAACACGTTCCTGCTGGGCGGCAGCTTCTGGTACGACATCGACAACTCGTCGACCGAGCTGTTCCACCAGGTCGGTTTGAACCTCGAAGCCCGGACCGAGATGTTCTTTGTCGACGGCAACGTCTACGTGCCGGTCGGCAACGACGACCAGGCCATCTCACGGGTCGTGGACAACGTCCGCTTCGACCAGAACCAGATCCTGTTCGATGTGCGGGAGAAGGTCGGCGAGGCTCTCCCCGGCTTTGACTTCAATGTCGGTGCGGCCATTCCGGGCGACTTCGCCGAACGGCACCGCATCGAAGCCAGCGTCGGCGTCTACTACTTCGACGGCACCGAGGTCCCCGACGTCACCGGCTTCCGGCTCGCGGTCCAGGGTGACATCGTCGAATCGCTGACGGCAGAATCCACCTTCACACACGACGACACGTACGGCACCAACGCGACGCTCGGCATTGCCTGGCGATTCGGCACGCAGCCCCTCTCGCGTGACAACCTCGAACGCTCGCTCCGCCGCTTCGTGAACCGCAACTACAACATCATCGTCGACAACCGGAACGTCGTGACCGAAGACGTCGTCGCCATCGATCCGCGGACCGGCCAGCCGTACAACGTTCAGCACGTCTCCGGCGGAAGCACGCCCGGCCTTGGCCGTGCCGACTCTCCCTGGACCTCACTCGACGATGCCGTCCTCGCCGGTGCCGACATCATCTACGTCCGTTCCAACACCATCCTCAACGAGAGCATCGTCCTGCAGGATGGTCAGATGCTGCTCGGCGAAGGAACCGCCCACGAGATCACCGATTCCACCTACGGCACGATCACGATCGGCCCGGGCGATACCAGTGGCGACATGCCCATCATCCATTCGCCTACTGGAGATGCCGTCGTCCTCGCCGACAACTCCTCCGTGGCCGGATTCACGATCAGTGCTCCCAACGGCCACGGTATTGTGGGTGACGGCGTCGACGGCGCCAGCGTCTCCAACGTGACGATCGACGGGGTCGGTGGCGACGGAGTTCACCTGACCAACATCGACGGCTCGCTCAACTTCACCGACGTGACCGTCCGCGACGCTGCCGGCAACGGTGTCTCGATCGTCGGCGGCCTGGGTGAGATCGACTTCGCCGGCGACCTCAACATCGACGGTGCCGAAGACAACGGCATCTACATCTCCGGTCTCGAGACAATGACCGAAACCGTCGACGACGAAGACGTCACGACCACCGGCACGGTCCTGTTCGAGAACGTCACCATCGATGGTGACCCGGGAGCCAACGGCGTCCATGTCGCCGACAGCGAAGGACACGTCGACTTCGAGTACCTCGATGTTGAGACGAGCGGCGGATCGGCACTGTACACCCGCAACGCCGAGCAGGTCGTCATCCGCAACGGTTCCCTCTCGACCGACAATGCCGCCGCCGTCGACTCCGAAGACTCCGAGCTGTACGTCGCGCTCACGTCGCTGTTTGCCGACGGCGGAACCTACGGCGTCCGCATGCTGAACACCTCCGGTGCCCTTTACGTCGTCGGTGAAGACGAAGACGGGACCGGCGGCTCCATCACCAACACCGATGTCGCCGTGCTTGCGGACGGTGCCGGATCGATCGGCTTCCAGCGGGTCGACTTTGACAACAACGACGTCGGTCTCCGCATCAGCAATACGGATCTGCTCGAACTCTCTGCCGTGCGGATCACCAACACGTCGGAAATCATCGTCGACGCCCACAACCTCGCCGCCATGGAGATCAGCGACTCCGGTTTCGAGTCGAACAGCGTCTCGTCCGGAAGCAACATCCGCTTCACGGCGGATGCGGAGGGAAGCTACATCGCCCGGTTCATCGGCAACTCGGTCGCGGACGGCGAAGGGACGATCTTCGAAGCTACCTCCATGACCGGTGCTGAAGGTTCCAGCATCATCTACACCGTCGCCAACAACGATATCGAACTGGTCGATGCCGGCGGGATCGGTGCGGCTCTCGACTGGGACGGTCCGATCCAGGCGGGTGTCACCAACAACGTCATCACCGGATCAGCCAGCTCCCAGACCGCCGTCCTGATGACCGTCGCAGATACCTCCGACCTGGCCCGGCTGACCATCAGCAACAACGGGTTCGTGCTGGATGGCGACAACTCGATCGGCGTCGACGTCGACTCGGGAGCCCCGACACTGCTGCAGGTGGACAACAACCAGATCCACCTCAGGGGAACGAGTGGAATCGGCGTCCAGGCCGCCTTCGCTGCCGCCAGCGACGCCAACATCTTCGAGAACCTGATCTCCGACACCGGTGGCGGTGGCACAGGCATCCTGTTCACCAGCGTTGCGGACGGCAGCGAACTCTACCTCAACACGAACGTGATCGACCTGAGTACGGCCAGCACGTTTATCGATCGCGGCATCATCCTCTCGGAAGTGACCGGCGACGACGACCCGTTCGTCTACATCATCTCCACCAGCAACAACACGATCAGCGGTGCCAGCACCGAGTTCTTCGTCCCCAACGGCGTCGTGGCGGGCGAACTGATCATCAACAACACGAAGTACACCTGGTCGACGCCGTAGTCTGCTAACGCCAGCAGCAGGCCTCGTGAGTCGTTCCAGCCGGAACGGCTCACGAATGGCTGCGGCGGAACTCGGTCGGCGAGAGCCCCGACCATTTGCGAAACACTGTGCTGAACGTCGCCGACGACCGGTATCCGACCTCGGCGGCAATCTCCTTGATCGACGACCGTGACCGGGCCAACAGATCTCCCGCCCGCTGCATCCGGTAGTCGAGAAGAACCGTCATCGGCGTCTTCCCGACAACTTCGCTGAACAGCGACGCAAACGCCGATCGCGACATCCCCACCTCTTCCGCCAGCGAAGCCACCGTCCACCGCCGGGCCAGTTCGTCGCGCATCAGCTGAACCGACGTGGAAACCTCCACGGGAACGTTCCCGGACGATTCCGCACCGCTGACAGACTCCTGCAGCGGCTCGAGCAACGTCAGCAGCAGCAGATTCCCCAGATGGGCCATCGTCGTTCGGCACATGTCGGGCAGCCGGGCCACCTCGTCGGCAACCAGCCTCGACAGGAGCCGGACCCGATCTGCTGATGTCGGACACGTCACCACCGCCGGGCATCCCGCCAGAAGCTGCGCGGGGACGTCTTCCCGGAGCGACAATCGAATCAGCAGAGCATCGGGATGGGCCGGGCACCACGGAGCGGTCTCCGCCTGGCCGTGTGCTTCGGCCGGCTCAACGTTCGCTTCCGTTTGATCCGGTTCCGGCTGGACGGCAATGGGATAGGCCTGCGGCCGGGCTACCACAAACGCCTCCCCCTCCCTCACATCGAGCGATTGACCTCCGACCTGTACCTGAATGCGGGCGATCCGGTCCGGCACGACAAAAATGTGCGGAAGGGACGCCTGCTGTCCTTCGAGCAGCGGATGCGTACCAGCCGCCAGAACATCGACCCGAAATCGAACTCTCCACGCCCAGAGCGCTTCGGCCAGTGACGACACCCTGACTCCCCTCGCATCGTGCGGCCCCCTCGATTCGGTCACAAGCCGACCGCACCGCATTCAACTGTTGCGTTCAACTGTTGCGTTCAATCGTTGCGTTCAGCGATTGCATCCGGCAACCAGGACTCCACAGCAGGACGCACTACCAGGAAAGCCCCACCCCCGACGTCATACGACGGCCGCCGGGGCAGCGTGAGCGCGAATCGTCAGCGATCACGGGAAATCGGTTCGCTGGAGCCACTACGGCACCGTGATCTTCGCAATCCCGCTCGGTTTCCACCCGTATCGGATCGCCTGAGCCCTGACGGTCGCACCGGACTCAACCTCGACCGGGCCGGCGTAGAGCCGCCAGCGCGACTCATCTCCGGTCCGCCAGGCGATGGAGGCCCCCTCGCTGTCGCAATCGATCGTGACGGTTCCAGCTTGGACCGCAATCGTTGGCGTAGCGGTCGTCGGCTGCCTGCCGTCGGGTGGCCACAGACGGCGGATCAGCTCGCTCTCCGGGATGTGTCCCAGATCGCCCGTCTCCTCCGTCCACCGTTCGTGGGCCTCGCGGAGTTCGGCCAGCTTGTCGAAGTACCGCGGATCGGAGGCGAGATTGTGAATCTCGTGCGGATCGCTCTGGCAGTCATACAGCTCTTCAAGCGGCTTGTGCTGCGCGGTGAACTGCCACTGATCGGGCCCGAGCTTTCCGGCATCCCGCAGCCGCAGAATGTCCTGCATAATCTCCTGCTGGTCGCGGTACGGAATGTAGCCGATGTACGGAAGCTCCGGCCGGTAGTTGCGAACATACTTGAACCGCTCGTCCCGCACCGCCCGGATCGTCTCCGGTGCCGGGTCCATCCGGTCGCGGCAGGCGTAGATGTACTTCCGAGGCTCGGCGCGATCCGGCCCCAGGAACGCCTGCCCCTGCATGTGAGCCGGGATCTCGCGACCGCACAGCGACAGCACGGTCGGAGCGAAATCGACAAAGCTGACCAGCTCGCCGCTGGTCGTTCCCGCATCGCGTCGATCGGGATAGCGGACAATCAGCGGGACCTGGATTCCCGAGTCGTAGACCCAGCGTTTCATCCGCGGCAGGCCGTCCCCGTGATCGCTGTAGAAGAACACGATCGTCTCGTCGGCCAGTCCGTCTTCCTCCAGCTGAGTGAGAATCCCGCCCACCCACTCGTCCATCACTGCGATGTTGTCGTATTGCCGGGCGAGATCCCTGCGGACGATCGGTGTATCGGGATAGTACGGCGGGACCGGGACGTCGGCCGGGTCGACGCGGCGGGGTGAGGTCTGGCGAAACACCTTACTCTCGTGAGTGACGGTCGAATTGAAGACCGCGAAGAACGGCATCTCCGGATCGGGACGGTTCCGCCAGTGGGCCTTCCTGCCCGACTCGTCCCAGGCGGTGACGGGCGTCCGGAACTGGTAGTCGGTCTTGGAATTGTTCGTGCAGTAGTAGCCGGCTGCCCGCAGGTACTCGCTGAAGCACTTCGCCTCGGGCGGCGGTGTCGCTTCGTACGTGGGGATCGCGAGCAGTTCCGGATCGGTGATGAACTTGAGGGCGGACGTCCGCTTCCAGGTCCGCATCGCCATTGCCCCGGTCGACGACGGGTACATCCCCATGATGAGGGTGTGCCGGTTCGGCGCACAGACGCCGTAGGTGCCGTACGCCCGCAGGTACCGCACGCCCTGGGCGGCCAGCCGGTCGATGTTCGGCGTTGGGACCGTTGGATCCCCGTAGCAGCCGAGTCGGGGACTCATGTCTTCGCAGGTAATCCACAGGATGTTGGGACGCTCGCTGGCTGCAGCGGTCCCCCCCACTCTCACGAGGCATGCGGCCAGGAGAATGGCAACAACAGACAGATGACATCGACGCATCGCGATCTCCGGCTGGTTTCTCGGAAGACGAGACTCGAACGCACAACCTGAACTCAGAAACAGCTTAGCAGCGTTGCCGGCGACCACGAAGTGGTCACGATGCCGTTCGGCGCCGACCGGGCCGGCAGAAAGTTCACCAAAACTTTACCCGGATCTCCAGATACCGTCGCCGCTGCTCAATTCCCTTGCAGCGGGGCCGCGCGTCACCGCGTTTCCCGATGGCCGGTCGCTCCCCGCCGGGACCCCGACCGACAGGTCGCGGGCCGTCGCAAGTTGCATGGTCACCGGACTTACCGCAGTTCGCCGACCATGCGTCCCTGCCCGTGGGAGGGCTTCGGCACATCAGTTGCGATCCGGTTCTGTCGAGAACGCGCTTGTTCCAAACCGAGGCCCTCCTTCCGTCTGTTCATGTTGCACATGTAACGACCGTTCTGACCTGCTCTGTACCGTCGGAACGTGGAGGCCTGCGAAACTCTTGGCGGGAACGACCCATGACCAATGGATTTCTGATCGACATGGATGGTGTGATCTATCGGGGCAGTGAGCTGATCCCCGGTGCCGATCGTTTTTTGAATCAGCTCCTCGAACAGGAGATTCCGTTCCTGTTCCTGACCAACAACAGCCAGCGGACTTGCCGTGATGTCGCCAAGAAACTCGACCGGATGGGCATCCCGGTCGACGAGCGGCACATCTTCACCTGCGCCATGGCGACCGCCCGGTTTCTGGCGGACCAGAAGCCGAACGGCACCGCCTACGTGATCGGAGAAGGGGGGCTGCTGCAGGCGTTGCACCTGAATGGCTATGCCGTCGTCGATCACGACCCCGACTACGTCGTCGTCGGGGAGGGAAGAGCATTCAACTTCGAAATGCTCGAAACCGCCGTGCGGCTGATCAACAACGGCGCCAAACTGGTCGCGACGAACCTCGATCCGAACTGCCCGACGCCGAGCGGTTCACGCCCCGGTTGCGGAGCCACGGTTGCATTGCTCGAAGCGGCAACCGGCCGCAAGGCGTTCAGCGTCGGCAAGCCAAGCCCGATCATGATGCGTTCCGCCCGCAAGGAACTGGGCCTGTCGGCGGGTGAAACGACGATGATCGGCGACACGATGGAAACGGACATCCTCGGCGGTGTGCAGATGGGCTATCGCACGATTCTCGTGCTCAGCGGAAGCACCAGCCGGGCCGATCTGGTCAACTTCGCCTATCGCCCCGATCAGGTGGTCGAGTCGATCGCCGACCTGTGCGACGCGACACTCGCCCGCGCGCTCAGCGTCGTCTGACCTGCCGTCGCGGCGGATACGGCGCCCCTGACCGCCAGGCGCGTTCTACGACGGATCAGCAGACAGCTCCGGCGTTCGGGATCACACAACAGTGCTTCCGTTACGCCGGAGTCTGAATGCCTGAATGTCCCGAAGCTCAGAAGCCCGCGCGCTGCCGGCCCGGACATTCAGCCGTCACCTGGCGACCGATCACTCGTCGTCAGTCGGCTCGATCGGCTGAATGACGTCCCCCAGTTCCAGCTGGAAGTCGTACGGTCCGCCCCCCTCTTCCACCGTTGCTGTCAGCTCGGTCTCGAGGTTGTAGCGGGCCGGGACGGTTTCCGGCTGCGCCTCGATCAGGTTGCCGTCCTCGTCTTCCTCCGCTTCGCGGTACGTCGTGATGCTCACCAGGTAGTCCCCCGGAATCGCGCCGTCCTGCGACGATGAGTACTGCAGGTAGTAGTGACCTTCCTCGTCCGTCTCGCCGTACGCGGGTGCAGCCCCTGACGACGACGCGGGGGTGAACATCACCACCGCCCCTTTCAGCGGTGTTCCATCCAGGCGAACGGTTCCTTCGACCGGAACCGTTTCGACATCGCTTCCCTGATTGGTGCAGCCGGTCAGGCCCCAGACCGCAAGAGTCGCAACCAGCAGACGTACCAGCATCTCAGCTCCCGTCAGAAAAGAGAACGAACAGTCCCCGGTCCAGAAGCGCTCCCTGCAGGGACAGCGCCGCCCCGCACCGGGGCGGCCTGTCACCAGCGGCAGCGCGTCTCTCGAGCAACCGGATCAGAACTCGGACACCACCATGTTGTCCCAGATCGAGAACAACCGCTGATAGAGGCCATAGCCGGCCCCGTTGTTCGGCAGGTCGTAGCGGTTGGCGTTGTTCGTCCAGGCGTGGGCGGTGTGCTCGATGTTCTCGCTGATGAACCGGACCGAGCCGTCTCCCATCAGAAAGTGCACGCCCCCTTCATGCGCACTGTGGAAGCTCTCGCTCCGCAGTCCGGTCGCGTTCGGAATTCCTTCCGGAGGGTTCATCTTGTACTGACCGTGACGCATCAGGTCGTTGGAGGCTCCCGCCTCGGCACGGACCGAGTTAAAGCCGCCGTACAGCCGGCCACCGGCGTGGATGCGATGCCACGTCTCACCGACCATGATGGTGTTGGTCGTGCCGTCCAGAATGTCCCGCATGCGACGGCTGCTGTTGCCGTTGTTCCGCATCCTCCGGAACATTCCGTTTCCCAGATCGCGGTTGCCCGAACCGAAGTTGTCGTACGACCCCATGGACGCCTTGTACGACGCATAGGCCTGCCCGGGGCTGCGAATCGATCCCATGTCGGCCGCGGCTCCCCGGTTGATCTGCTCCGGTGCCGTATCGGACGGACAGATGAATGCCGGCAGATACGTGCGGGCCACTTCGGTGTTCTGGACCTGAGCCGGTGACGTATTCGAGCTGTCGGCGAGAGGCAGCGTGAAGTCGATGCGATTGAAGAGCGGTGCCTGATCCATCTGCGCGAGGATCGAAGCGGACCATCCCCATCCGGGGGCGCGCTCATCGACCGCATCGGTACCGGTCGGTCCGACCCACTGCTGCCCCGGCGGAAAGCGCTGGTAGGTATCGTGATAGTTGTGGATCGCCAGCCCGATCTGCTTCAGGTTGTTCTTGCACTGACTGCGACGCGCCGCCTCGCGGGCCTGCTGGACCGCAGGAAGCAACAGCGCGATGAGGATGGCGATAATTGCAATCACCACCAGCAACTCGATCAGGGTGAACCCGCGATGAAGTGCTCTCCGAACCATAGTGCGTTCCCTCCGGCAGAACGAGACACAAGGACATGACGTAGCGACAACAGGCCATGACCGGAACCGGCATGGCCAGCGTCAGAAAAGGATGTGAATGGACGTCATGGGGAGACCTGCGGAATGCGCAGATTCCCTATCGAATCGAACCGGACGTACCTGAGATACATCGCGGCCCGGATCGCGTGTCGAAGTGCTGTTGAGAAACTGGTTCAGATGATGAGAGCGTCAGGAGGTGCTACCAGTTGAACTCCTAAACTAGCAGAGTAAGTCTGGAATTCAAGAAGATTCTGAGATCACACCAAAGGCGCATTCGGCCGCGCGCAGCCCCACCCTGGTTCCGTGGAGCCTCACGCACGACCGAACGCACTCACAAGTCCCCGTGTTTCAGACCGCCTCAGTGATGGGCACCGCCCCCCGTGCTGACGATCGCCGACGGCGTCCCGCCCACCTTCAGTGTGGCTTCGAACTGCAGCTCGTTGAGCGAGAGCACCTGAATGGTCCCGTCCCCCGGATTCGTCACGATGCCGTACCGACCGTCCGGATCGAAACTGATCGCGTGGTGACCGAAGTGGCCTTCCACCTTGCTGGCCCCGACCGGCAACGTCGCGGCAACACTGGCATCCGAGAAGTCCCGGTCCCCGTTTGGATCCAGGTCGACAATCGTCAGCTTCTCCTGGATGTCCCCTTCCTTGCGGTCCTGAAACAGAAACGCATACCGCTTGCCGGATCGCGTCCGGACGACCCGCGGCGTCACCAGTGACAGTCCGTCCTTCACATCGATCGGAACGGTCACCACCTGCGGCGACGGCGCCTTCGCATCCATCAGGCCCAGTGCCGACGAGTCGGCGGTCCCCGTACTGAACAGCACCCAGTTGCGATGATTGACGAAGGCCCCGGTGCGCAACGCCTTGCCCGTCTCCTCGTCGGTCCCCAGCGAGATCTGATGGACCTGGGCCGAGTCGGCCGACTGCGCGAGCTCCGTATCGGCGTCGACCCAGCAGATGCCGTCTGCCGGTGCAAAGAAGACGCGGCCGGAGTTGACCGTCGCCCCATGAATGACACCCGTCGGCAGTGTCACCCGATATGCCGGCTCGCCGCTGCTTTCCGGGCGCAGATCGACGACATCGACCCGCCCGGCATTCGGCCCGCCACCGTCGATCCAGGTCGAATAGCAGACCGCTCCGTCGATGGCGGCCATCGTGATGTGATTGCCACCACCGCTGAAGAACCGGGGCGTCAGTCGCTCCTCGTTCTCCTTGTCGACGCTGATGCGGGTAAACCCGTTGAGCCGGTCGTTGGCCAGAAAGTACACGTTGTCGTAGACGTAAAGGTGGGCGGGATTCCCCTGGTTCTTGTCCAGCTGCTTCTGCGTCACCGCTGGATCTGACGGGTAGTACCAGTCGGAGTGGTCGCCGTGCGGCATCTCGACAACCCCGGTCTCGACAGCCACCCAGCCACTCTGGAACTGACCGTCTTCTTCGTCACGCACGCCGACAAGCAGCATGTCGTCGATGACGGCCATCTGGACCAGATCCTGCTTCGTGACGTCCAGCTTCGGGAACCCGCGGATGCCGGCCGGCTCCAGGTGCCACTCTTCCCCCCGCTTCAGATCCGCCCAACGGAGCGAGGCAGTCGTCCGGTCCTGCCAGAACAGACGCGTGATCCGTTCGGCAGCCGGTTCCCTTGCAGGCTCCGGCTCGGCCGTGGAACCGGCGTCCGCACGGGACTGCGGCTCCGCGGAGCAGCCCACAAGCATCGCGGCCATCATCAGCATCAGCGATGCCGTTGCCGACAGGCCGCCGCGCCACGCCCCATGTCGCATTGCGCCCCCTCCGGGAATCCGCCTCTTCCGCTCTGATGACTTACTGCGTTTCATCACGTCCGCCTCCCTCAACAAATGGATTTCCGCGGCCATCGGTCAGCTGGACCGGACCGCGACCGATCTCGATACACAACCACTCGGCGCCATCGATGGCAGCGGCGCTCCAGTAGTACCGACGGGCATTTCGGGCCCCCGCATAGACCACGGGAGCCCCCTCGACGATCGCGTTCTCTGCCACGGACGGATTGCGACGGAAGTAGTCCGACAGCCGCTCGACTTCCGCCTCGGACATCTCCGGCTGTTTCGTCCAGGTCTCGCCGTCCTGTGCAAATGACGGCGGGAAGTCGATCGCTTCGGCGTTGTCCGACACCAGCTCAGCCGGCTGCGAGCACCCCAATCCGGCGACCAGCAGGCAAACCGCGGCGAGCGGCACTGTTCCGAATGCGCGCACCATCTCCACAACTCCAACGCAGGACTGAAAGGGCATCTCAGAATTCGCCGATCACGTTGCCGTCATTTCGGGCAAACAGATCACGCAACGTTTCGCGGTCGATGTTCTCGCTGATGAACCGGACGCTGCCGTCACACAGGGAAAGCTGTGCTCCCCCGACGTGCATGCTCCGCGGCCCCGAGAGAATCTCGCCGTGATGACCGTGATCCGGGATCTCGGAGTTCGGCGCCAGATACCCGTGGACGAGGCTGTGATATCCGGTTGAGAGGATCCACGCACCAGCCCGTCGACCTTCGTAGCGGGTCGCGGACATGCCCAGCATGGTGTCCGACGTGATGCTGCACGGTCCGCCGCCGGAGACCCGTTTGAGCTGTCGCTGCGGGTCTTCGAGGACGGTGGTATCCGGCCTGCGATTGCCGAACAGGGTCTCGGCCATGAACGCGGTGTTGCTGGTTCCGTCCGTCAGATCGCGAAAGCGGGTCTTCGATCCCCGCCAGAACAGGCCGTCGTTACCGCTCGAACAGTAGTCGGTCTGACGCCCCGACCCGCCGTTAACCAGATAGTTGCTGCCGGCCCACTCGTCGCCGTTGTCATCGGTGTAGATCGGGTTACCGGGTTCGCTCGGACAGGTCAGGACCGCAAGGGGGCGGTCCACCAGGTCCATCAGTGCGGGGTTCACTGCGGGGGCCCAGGGAAGCCCGACCTGCAGCGGCTGAGCGAAGTCGAGAACATTGTACAGGTTCCCCTGATCGAGGTAGGGCAGAATCTGCGCCAGAGCCGAGTAGCCGTAGAGGGAATCGCTTGCCTGGTTGGGGAACGCGCTGTGCACGTCGTGGTAGTTGTGCAGCGCCAGTGCCAGCTGTTTGAGGTTGTTCTTGCACTGTGTCCGCCGGGCCGCCTCCCGTGCCTGCTGCACCGCCGGCAGCAACAGGGAAATCAGGATGGCGATGATGGCGATCACCACCAGCAGTTCGATCAGGGTGAATCCCTTGCGGGGTATTCGTGACGCTCGCATGGCCGGGTCTCGCAGAAAACGCTCCGGGCAGAGGTGTGGCGGCACCGCACTGGACACCCCCGCGGACACCTCACCACCACACACTCCTGCCAATCGCGCAAACCATACTACACACCCACCACTTCTGCAATCATTATGCAGGTAACTCCTGCAACCATCGGGCAGGAGAACACCGCAGGATCACCGCGGACCGTCCAGGGCCTGGCGGCCGTGCGTGGCCTAACGGCTCGACATGGCCAGAATGCGAAACAGCCTGCCCCCCGGGAGGGAGGAGCAGGCTGGATCACGTCATACAGATTCAGGCGACGGCCGCTCGTGGGTGGGAGTCAGAAGTCGCTCACCGGCAGACCGTCCTGACGCATCCCGAGTCGCTGATACGTCCCGAGATTGTTCACGCCCCCGGCCCCACCAACGTCGCCGGGCCAGCTGATTCCGTTGCTGTCCCGTTCGGGAGCGCCTGCGTTGTTGAAGTCGATGTTCTCGCTGATGAATCGGACGCCGCCATCAGCCATCAGGAAGAACGCGCCCCCTTCATGGGCACTGCTGAAGCCATCCGTGCAACGGTCGTTTCCGGTATTGATCGGATCGTTGATCGGCATGCGGATACGGGCCAGGTGGTAGTCGTTCCCGTGCGTTCCGTTGCCGTCCGGATTGCGGGCTCCCAGCCAGGTTCCGGCTCCGCAGCGGTACTCCCGCTCGCCCACCAGAAACGTGTTGGACGACCCGTCAATGATGTCACGCATCTTGATCGCGCTCCCCGTGTACAGGATCCCGTACGGATGACGGTCGGTCGTGTCGTCCGGCACCCGCAGATCGCCGGCGATGCCTCCGTGGTTGCCGGGATAGTTCAGTGTCGGCGGTCGCCACGAGTTGTCGGGACCGTTGGCCAGTCCATTGAAGTGCGTCCGGACCATACCGTTCTGCAGGCGGGGACCGGTCCGGTCACTGGGGCACTGGAAGACCGGCATCGGAGGGAACGCTGCATCCATGGCACTGTTTCCGCCCGCCGCGAACACGGCCTCGATGGCGGCAAGCAGCGATCGGCCGGTGACATCCAGCTGATTGTGAACGGCCGCCTGGTCCAGATACGGAAGGATCAGCGCCGGCCAGCCCCATGACTCGAAGTTCGGCAGTGCCGTGATGTTGTTGGTGTCGTAGGTCGCCGACGTTCCGGACGGAAACGATCCGTGGACGTCGACGTAGTTGTGCAGCGCCAGGCCGATGTTGTGCAGATTATTGCGACACTGCGTCCGCCGGGCCGCCTCCCGCGCCTGTTGCACGGCGGGCAGCAACAGGGCAATCAGAATGGCGATGATGGCAATCACGACGAGCAACTCAATGAGGGTGAACCCGCGATGCCCACATGCATGCCGTTTCATTGGACAACCTCCCTTCATTCAGTAACCGCTTTCGGGACAACTCCGCGCAGGAACGAAGAACGAGAACAGCCCCCCGGATCGCCGGTGGGGGGAATCACAGTGGAAACGGAACCGCCGACCGAACTGGCGTGCAGCCCGTTCGGAACATGACGCCGTACGAAGTGAACGCCTTTCTTCAGCGGCTCTCCACACCGGATCGACGGTTCCCCGGCAGGAATCGCGAGACGGGACGAGGCCGATCGGCGATCTTCGGAGAAGGCCGACAACCGGATGCGGACACCTCAGCGCGCACCTCTCGCGTCGCCCGCCCAGCCGGACCGGCGATCCGAGACTCCGAAAGACGCCCAGGAGCAATTCCTCCGGACACGGTGAGAAGATGGCCCCGTCCCTCCATTGGCAGAGTGTCGGCGTCAGCAGCTCATGCCATCACCGTCCTGCCGCCAGGCGAATTCACGAACTGGATCCGCCGCTGCTCAGTTGGATGTCGATCGAATTGCTGCCGGCGACGACGTTTTCGCGCAGTGATCCGTCGGTCGCACTCGCAGGCAGTTGGGGTGGAGCCGTCCCCCCCGCCTGGGGATTCTCTTCGTCGTAGTCATCCATCTCCTCGGTCACGACCGGCTCGATGGTCACCACGTGCTCCCCGATGAGGGCGCCGCTCACATCAGCAAGGTACTGCAACTCATAGTAGCCCTCGGCATCGGTCTGTGCGGTCGAGGGACGCCCTTCGCCGACCGGAGTGAAGTTGACGATGGCGTCGGCAAGTGGTTGCCCGTCGAGCGTGACATGCCCGCTGACATCCCCCAGTTCGGGCAGGTCGCTGCGACCACATCCGCACGCCGTCAGAGTGAGCGGGACCAGACACATCAGGATTCGGTTCACAATTCGATCTCCTCTGGACCTTTCATTCCGCGGCTGCACCGGGCAGCCTTCACACTCTCAGAAGTCACTGAAGGGCAGTCCGTCCCAGCTCATTCCCAGTCGCTGGTAAGTGCCCAGGTTGTTCACGCCGGCGGTCCCCCCCACGTCATTCATCCAGACGAGGCCGTTCGAGTTCCGCTCGGGGGCTCCGGCCGTATTGAAGTCGATGTTCTCACTGACGAAGCGAACGGAGCCGTCGGCCATGAGGAAAAAGGCTCCTCCCTCGTGTGCACTGCTGAAGCCATCCGTGCAGCGATCGTTGCCGGTGTTGACCGGATCGTTGATCGGCATGCGGATACGGGCCAGGTGGTAATCGTTCCCGTGTGTTCCGTTGCCGTCCGGATTGCGGGCTCCCAGCCAGGTCCCGGCTCCGCAGCGGTACTCCCGTTCGCCCACCAGAAACGTGTTGGACGACCCGTCAATGATGTCACGCATCTTGATCGCGCTCCCCGTGTACAGGATCCCGTACGGATGACGATCGGTCGTATCGTCAGGCACCCGCAGATCGCCGGCGATGCCTCCGTGGTTGCCGGGATAGTTCAGTGTCGGCGGTCGCCACGAGTTGTCAGGACCGTTGGCCAGTCCATTGATGTGCGTCCGCCGCATGCCGTTCTGCAGGCGGGGACCGGTCCGGTCGCTGGGACACTGGAAGATGGCCAGAGGGGGAAACGCATCATCCATGGCGGCGTTTCCGCCGATCGCAAAGACTGCTTCGATCGTGGCTTTCAGGGATCGCCCGGTGATATCGAGCCGGTTCGCCAGCGGTGCCTGATCGATATACGGAAGGATCAGTGCCGGCCAGCCCCACGACTCGAAATTTGGCAGCGAGGTGACGTTGTTTGTGTCATAGGTCGCGGCCGTTCCGGTCGGCAACGAGCCATGGACGTCAAGATAGTTGTGCAGTGCCAGGCCGATGTTGTGCAGATGATCCCGGCACTGGGTCCGGCGAGCGGCCTCACGGGCCTGCTGCACCGCGGGCAGCAGCAGGGCAATCAGAATGGCGATGATGGCAATGACGACCAGCAGTTCGATGAGTGTGAACGCTTTGCACTGAGAGGACCTCCGCACCATGGCATTCGTCTCCAGACATGAGGAACGAGACGGACGGGTCGTACCGGAACTGACACGCCGGAACCGGCCTGCAGTCGCCAGAAGATGTGGACACAAATCCGTTGCCGACACACGCACGAGGCGCATGCCGATCGTTCGAGACGAACCGGGTGCGTTAAAGCGGCGAGCCGGCCCGCTCGACATCGCTCTGTTGTGCCTGGGTGTCAGGCAATTCGCACTGGAGAAATTGACTCTCTGATATGCTTACGCATTCAACGACTAACCTATCGAACTCAATTGTCGTTTCAAGTCCGATTTCGTTGAGCAGCGCGGTTCGCAGGATGCTGCCCGCAGATCACACGAGCGGCCCGGCTGCCCGTGAGACGAACGGAGAGTTGACGGCACAACGGTCCGTTGGACGCGGCCGAAACGAACACAGGGAGGGCCGGCTGTTGCCGACCCTCCCTGCTCACATCTCAGGTTGTCAGTCAGAGTGCATCAGTTGACCGAAGGAAGCGCCAGCTCCGCTTCGAGAACCTGCCGGATCCGCGACCGGCTGTCCAGCAGATGCGCCCGGCTGTAGTCATCCAGCGTCAGCCCGTCCTTGCCCAGCAACGCATCCGCCTGGTCGGCCAGACGGGTCAGATGCATGCGAGCGAGAGTCCGGGCATCTTCCGGCGCACCGTACCCCCGGGTGACCATCAGCATCATCTCCTTGAGCGTCGTTCGCTGCAGGTCACGGCGGAAGCTGTTGATAAACGGCTTCTTCGCGCTGTACTCACCCTTGGCATCGCTCTGACTCCACTCCGAGAAGACGCCGTCGGTGATGAGCCGCAGGTGCTCGGCCAGCGTATAGACGTCCTCTTCGCCAGACGCCTTGAACTCGTTGTCGAGCAGCCGCTCGAGCGTCATCGTGTTCAGCAGGCGATAGATGACCTGTGCCTGCATGCGTCCCATGACGTCGTGGATCGGATAGTCCAGACGGGTGAGGTTGGACGTCCCCCAGTGATTCCAGCGGGAGGCGGCCAGATAATTCATCAGACTGCCGTCGAACTCGGGAGCCGCCAGTGCGGAGTCGAGCAGCAGCTTGGTCGCCTGCCGCTGCTTGGCGGCTTCGACGACCTCGAAGGGAGCCCGTGCGTTTTCGTCGTCACTCTTGTGATCTCGACGGACATAGACACCGCCGGGGAATCGGGACGCAAACAGGGCCGAACGCCAGTACTCGGACATCAGCAGTCCGAATGCCTGCCGCGCCCGCTGATAGCCTTCGCCATCCTCGACCGCCTTGTCGACGACATCGGGGATGAGGCTGGCGGCATGCTCCATCTGACGGGCGACATAGTCGAGCGGATCCTTGCCGAGATCGAACCGGTTCGACAGCGGATCGGAATCACTCGAACGGGTGTCTTCGTCGGTGGCATACTCCAGCCCCGGCTCGCCGGAACGGGCCGCAATCTTCGCCAGGTTCTCCTTGCTCGCGTCGGTCGTGTAGCCGTACTCGATCGCCCAGTAGTCATACGGGCCGAGGGTCTGCGTGAAGTAGAGGCCCTGCTTCTTGGGATCGGGCGAGATATCGGCGGGGTTGTAGTCCATCACGCTGGCGACCGTGCCTTCGGTGCGGGCGGACTCTTCGGTCATCTCATCCAGTGTCTTCCAGGAGCTCGCCTTGAAGTTGTGCCGCAGGCCGAGCGTGTGCCCGACTTCATGCATCACGACTTCCTTGAGCCCCTGATGAATGAACTCCTCGGGCAGCTTGCCGCCACGCGCGGTCAGGCCGTGTCCCAGCATCATCGCCGCCGAGACGCCCATCTGATACTGCATGCCGTCCGACAGGGCACACTGCATCGCCTTGAGCCGTTCGACATCGGCATCCGCATCGTCTTCCAGTCCTTCGAAGGGGGACCAGTTGGGGACGAGCCGCTGAGCGTCTTCGGCCGTGAAGGTTTCGTAGTCCTGCTTCCAGTAGGTGAGGAAGCCGGCATCGAAGATGATGTCCGCATCGAGAATCTGTCCGGTCCGGGGATCAACCCGGGACGGTCCCATGGCGAAGCCGGCATCGGACGTGATCCAGCGGAAGGTGTTGTAGTTGATATCTTCCGGATCCCAGTCCGCGTTGTCTTCCTGCTGCAGCACCTCGATCGCCCCGGCGTAGCCGAGCTTCTCGAAGGCCTTGTTCCACTCCAGGATGCCCGCCTTGACGGTCGGACGGAGGAAGACCGGCACGGTTTTTTCGAGGTAGAAACGGATCGGCTTGGCCGGCGGGGAGAACTTGACGCTCGGATCCTTCTTGCGGAGATCCCAGCGGTTGATGTAGCGCACGAAGTGCTCGTCGTCGGAGCGATCCGAGAAGTCCTTGATGACCGTCAGAAAGTAGCCGACCCGGTCATCCGCCATACGGGGCTTGTAGCCGTTGGAGCCGACCGACGGCAGGGCGCTGATGCTGTAGTGCACGTTCACCTGCACACCGCGGGGATCGGGGACCGTATCCGGTCCGCGGGAGCCGGCGTAGACCGCAGCCACCTGCAGCTCGACATTGTTGTTGAACGCCTTCACCTTGGCCCAGGTCGAGCGGTCCGAAGCGAAACGGAAACCGAGACCGATCTCCCGACCGATCTGCTGGTCATCGCTCATGAAGATCTTGGTCATGTCGACCAGATAGCCGCCCGAGGGGGTCTTCGTGAGGATCGGCAGGGCGTAGATGACGCTGTCGCTGTAGGCGAGCTGGACAGCGGTGGCCTCCGGGCTGTTGTCCCTGGCCCGATAGCGGACGTTGCGGCGGAGGACGTACAGCTTCTCGTCCGCCTTGCGGAACTTCCAGATGACGTCGTCACCGAAGTTCCAGCTCATCCCGCCGAGCACCATCCCGCTACCGATGCCACGGGCAATCGACGCCAGAACGATGTACTCCTTTTTGAGGTCATTGGCGGAGAGCTCGACCAGAAGCTGCTGATCCTTCTGGTAGAGGGTCCACATTCCGTCCTTCTTCTGTTTCCCCTCGGTGAGCTGCTGGAACTTGGACTTCGATGACGCGTCGTCACCGAACGCGGGCCGCCCCAGAACCAGGGCCGCGCACATCAGACCGAGTGCGACTGCGCTGCGCATAGACGCCTCCTTTGATTGGTTGCGTCGAACGACGCTCGACGCTTGAGAAAATCTGTTGTCAATCCGGCAACACCTGACATCAATTGTACGAGCCGTCCGGGCCCGGCAATTGCAGTCTCCGGAGCGAATTCGGAAGTCGTTTCTGACTCGGTCACGGGGACGCCGGCTGCATCTAATCTAGTGGCACGATGCCCCCGGGCAACAGTCTGGAGTGTTTCGGCGACGCGGAACGGTCAGGCAGAGCTTGCCGGCTCGCACTCCGTTCCGACCGATTCAACCGGAAAAGCGTGGAGAACTGGGCAAACAACAGTCGATGCGAGTCCTAGCAAGGGTGTCACCGGACGGGCCCGCAACAAAACCGTCCGGTTCGGACCAAACACCCTTGATTCTGCATACACAGCCGTCGGGCCCTTTGGCCCGGCGGCGTTTTTCGTTCTGGCTGGCCTGACCATGCATGCCGCCTCTGCCGTTCTCCCCAACCGCTGCCGCGGGTTTTCACGCCTGCCTGAGGCGAAGGCATCGCCCCGGTCCGCTGCCGGTGAGCACGCACTGCCGGCTGTCACTCCAGCATGCCCGCTGACCTGTCAGCGTCTTGCAAGCATCGCCCTGCGCCGCCGGTGCGCAGCACTGCTCATTCCCGCGTCGCGACCGCGGCCCCGTTCGGGCGGAATAACCCCTGCAGGCAGTTTGGGCTGCTGCAGATTTCGTTGCCGCCATGTTTTCAGCACGTCGGCACGCCGATTGCTGTTGGAGAATACATGGCCGCCACGCGGTTCAGGACGAACCTCAAGTGGTAATCCCGATTCTCCCGATTCATTTTCGCGAAATGGATGTCGCCCAAGATTGAGGAGTGAATGAAATGCCGATTTCCACGTCGACCGCCATCGCAAAGAAAGTTCTCAGTGCCACCAGCCGGCGTCGCTGGCATCTGGCCGGCCGGTTCGAAACCTACGAACAGGCCGAACAGTGCATCCGCGATCTCTCCGCCCGCGGAGTGAAATGCTCGCTGTCGCTGATCGGTGGGCTCTCCGTGCTTGCCATGCGATAGACGACGGACATACCGGCTGTGAGAGGCGGATCCCTTCGCCTGATTCGCCTCCCGCAGCCGCTTCTGCTTCCCTTCAGGGGAAATGCGGCCCCTGACCGTTCGCGGTCCGGCCATGCGTCTGCATCGTTCAGACGCTGCCCGGAGATGTCGCGTCAGCGGTCGCCGCCCGGCTTCCAGAGGACGTCCTCGCGACCGTTGTCGTTGCAGACCCGCGCCATCACGAACAGCAGGTCCGACAGACGGTTCAGATAGATGCCGACCTGGCGGTTCACCGGCTCCTCGTCCGCCAGCCGCAGGACGCCAATCTCGACACGTCGGCAGACAGTCCGGGCATGGTGCAGCTTCGCCGCCGCAGGACTCCCCCCGGGCAGAATGAAGCTCCGCAGCGGTTCGAGGTTCTCGTTGTGCCCGTCAATCCAGCACTCCAGCTGAGCAACCTGCGCGGGCAGCACCCGCAATGGCGGCGTCTCGGGCGGGTCGTCCGACTCGGGCACGCAGAGGTCGGCACCGAGATCAAAGAGATCGTTCTGGATGATCTGCAGCTGGGCGGCCATCTCGCCCGGCAGCGTCTCACAGGCGGCAACACCGATCACCGAGTTCAGCTCGTCGACGCCGCCGTACGCCTCGATCCGCAGGGACGTCTTCGGGACTCGCTGCATATTGCCCAGATGCGTCAGCCCCTCGTCGCCGGCCCGGGTGTAGATCCGATTGAGGTGTACCATGACGGTTCGCACTCCCTGCGTCGCGGGTCGGTCGCCGATCGATCTTGACCGGCCTGCGTGATTGACGTGTAATCCGCGGCCCACGGGGCCGGTCCGACTACCTGGCCGGACGCCGCCCTCAGACGCAAACCCATTCCAGGAAAAGCATTGCAACGGCCACCCTGGTGACAACCTTCGACCGTTATCTGTTCATGCGCTTCGTCTACGTCTTTGCCGTGTTCTTCGCGGCATCGATGGGGTTATACGCGGTCATCGACGCGTTTACCAATCTGGACGACTTCCAGCAGGCGACGCGCGACGATGGGTCACTCGGTCTGCTGGTGTTCCTGGCGCAGCACTATGTCTATCAGTCGAGCTTCATCTTCGATCTGCTCGGACCGACGATGACGGTCATCTCCGCGCTGGCCGTCCTCGGCCTGACGCTGCGGAACGGAGAACTCCACCCGGTGCTGGCGGCCGGTATTCCCACCTACCGCGTCGCCCGCCCGCTGGTCCTGGGCGTCGTCCTGGTCAGCGGGATGCTCGTAGCCAACCGGGAACTGATCATCCCCCGCATCGCGATTCACCTGCAGGGAAGCCACGGCGACACGGCCGATGAAGCCCAGCGGGTCGAACCGATGTACGATGCCCGGGGAGTTTTCATCTCCGGGAAGGAGCTGTATCTCGAAACCCGCCTGATCTCGAATGCCGAGTTCCGCCTGCCGGCCCCTGCGCTGGTCGATGACTTTGTCACACTGCAGGCCGCAGAGGCGCGATACATTCAGGAGTCGAAACAGCATCCCGGCGGATGGGCGCTGAAGGGGCTCAGCCAGCCACTCGTCGAAATCCCGCTGACCGAAGCGGGGCGTCGCCTGCTGCAGCCTCTGCCGGACGAGGATGCTGCCTTTTTCGTGACCGATGTCACGTTCGACCAGCTGTACAACCGCAGCAGCAGTTTCAAGCTGCTCTCGACCGCCGAGCTGATCCGCCGCATCCGCCGGCCGACCTCACGGGCCATCTCGTCCCTGGGACAGCAGGTCCATCTGCACGTCCGCCTGACGCAGCCGCTGCTGACAATGTGCGGGCTGTACATGGTCATCCCGCTGATCGTGCGACGCGAGCGGATGAACCTGGTGACGAACATCGCCTCCTGCATGGCGTGGCTGGGAGTCGTGTTTGGGTTCTCGCTGGCGATGCAGCTGGCCGGCGACAGCGGACTGGTCGCCCCCGACCTGGCCGCATGGTCTCCCATTATCATGGGAAGCACCCTGGGGGCCTGGCTGAGCGGCGTGGTCCGCACCTAGTCACCACGCGCGGGCAACTACCGTAACTGCTTTCAGGGAAGCGTGTTGCCCTCCCTCGCACTCTCCGGGCCGGGCCCGATTCCTGGTTTTTGCCGCGGGCGGGAAAATAATCTCCGCCGGTCGAGCATCTGAACAGGTGGCTGCGGAACGGTCCGCAAGGGGAGTCCCGGTTGCTGACTGAGGGAGACAGAAGGCCCGACGAGACGGTTCTCGGGGCGCTGTATGAACAGCAGGCGCCGCGACTGCAGGCGTTCCTGACGGGGATGTTGCGTGATCCCGACCTCGCCCGCGAAGCCGTTCAGTCAACGTTTCGTAAGGCTCTCGAATCGGCCGGCAACGTCCGAACCGAATCCCTCAAGGCCTGGCTGTTCCAGGTCGCGTACAACGAAGCCCTTGCACTCCGGCGTCGGCAGGGAATCGAAGCGAAGTCGCTCAAGCGACTCTCGCATATTCCCCGCAACACTCCTCCCGAAGCTGAAGAGCAACTGATACTCGAAGAATCCCTCCAGCGCGTCAGAGCGGCCCTGCACAACCTCCCGCAGGAGCAGGCCCGCGTCGTCCGGCTCCGGATCGAACAGGACTGGACGTTCGCCCGCATCGCGGAAGAACTCGATCTTCCGCTCGGCACGGTTCTGACCCGCATGCGTCTGGCACTGCAGAAACTGCGAAAGCAACTCGAGGCACCGGAATGACCGCCGATCGCGACGACAATCTGACGTGGCTGGCGTACCAGTACGTCGCGAACGAACTGGACGTGGCCGGACGTCAGGACTTCGAAGCCCGCCTCGCCGACGATCAGGACGCACGTGACGCGCTCGCGGACGTCGTCCTGATTCATCAGGCGCTTGACGTCGCTTCGGCGGAAACCGCTGCGTCGGCGATATCGGCAACGGAGGCGCGTCCCCGCCCCACGCGACCTGCCGGTGCTGCATCGGCCCGGACCAGTCCCCGGTTCGTCATCCCGGCAGTGACCGCATTGGCGCTGCTCGTCGTCGTCAGCCTGCTGATGCAACCCGATCCGGCGGAGAATGTGGCCGAGAATGGGGCGGATTCCGCTGCCGCCCCCGTGGCGATCGCTCCCGGCGACAACGGACCGGCTGACGACGCCTCTTCGCTGATCGTGCTCTGGCACGACCTGCACGCCGACGAGGAACTCGCAGAGGGTGACACCGCCGGCTTCGTCGACGAGACCGCCCCGGCGACTGAGGCGATTCCCGACTGGATGTTTGTGGCTCTGAATGCATCCGACGAAGCGCCAACCGATCTTGACGAGATGGACATGGAGAACGGCGACGGTCCCTGGCCTGCCGACACAGCAGAGGAGCAACTCTGATGTCACGGAACCTGGCGCTGTTCGCCGCCGCCCTGCTGACCGTCGCTGCAATCGTTCTGGAGCCGACCACGGCTGCAGTCAGCGACGACACGTCGGCAAAGCCGGCGTCCGGCAAGACGCTGGATGCTCCGGCGGAGAAGGCAGCGCTTGCCTTCGCAGCGAAGCATCATCCCGAGCTGGCGACGCTCATCCGGCAGCTCCGCCGCATGAATCCGGACGCCTACCAGAAGGCGATCCAGGAACTCTCCCACACAAGCGAACGACTCTCCCGTCTCGAGGAGCGGGCTCCGGACCGATACGCCGCCGAACTGGCCCTCTGGAAACTCGATTCCCGCATCCGCCTGCTCGCCGCTCAGTCCGCGATGTCCGACGAGGACGATCGGCGGGAGCAGATTCGCGAGCTTCTGCTGGAACGGGCCGACGTCCGTCTGCAGCAGCTCGAATCGGAACGGGCCCGGGTTGCGGCCCGACTGAAGCGGCTGGACCGGTCCATCGAAGAACTGCAGACCCACCGCCCTGAACTGGTGGAGAAGGAACTGAACTCCCTCCTCAAGTCGGCACGCAGCCGCGCCGCGCAGAAGCGGTCGACCGCCAAACGCAAACGGTCGTCGGAGGCAGCGACATCAAGGGAATCCGGCCGCAGCAGAAAGCCGGCAGACAACGACAAAGCGGGACCGCGCGGTGCGACCGGCAAGGCGGCCCGCAAGCAGCAGGGCGGGACCCCGGAATCACGTTGAACCTCGACGCTCGTCAGCATCAGGTGAAAGGCATGTTCATGACCAAAGCGTTTCTGAAGACGATCGCAAGCCTGGCCGTCCTGGTCACCTGTACGCCGGGCATGCTGCGGGCCGACGATGTTCAGGCCCCTGCCAGCACCCGGTTCCAGACGGCCGACACCGACGAAACGCCCGACTTTCAGCGTCATCTGGTGCCGCTGATGGGCAAGCTCGGGTGCAACGGCCGGGCCTGCCACGGCTCGTTCCAGGGGCAGGGGGGCTTTCAGCTTTCGCTCTTCGGATACGACTTCGATATGGACCATGAGAATCTCATGGACCGCATCGACACCGACGCTCCCGCCGACAGCTACGCCCTGCACAAACCAACTCTGCAGGAACCGCACGAAGGCGGCAAGCGGATGGAGATCGGAAGCTGGGAATACAATCTGTTTCTCAGCTGGATTCGCGGCGGTGCTGCCCCGAAGTCCAAAGACGCCGCCACACTGACCGCCCTCGAAGTGACGCCAAAAGAGATCCGTTTCAGCGAAGCCGGCCAGACGCAGCAGCTCAAGGCGATTGCCGTCTGGAGCGACGGCACCCGCGAAGACGTCACCTGCCTGAGCCGGTTCCAGAGCAACGACACGGCGATCTGCGAGATCACTGGTGGCGGTCAGGTCACGGCGGGCGAATCGGGCGATACGCACGTCGTTGTTTTCTATGACAATGCGGTCGTTCCGGTTCCGGTCCTCAAACCGGTTTCGGACCGGACCGGCGACAACTATCCGCAGGTCGCCACGTCCACGCCGATCGACGAGTTCGTTGTCAGCAAGCTGAGCAAGCTCGGCATCATCCCGTCCGAGATCTGCACCGACGAAGAGTTCCTGCGTCGCGTCAGTCTCGACCTGGCCGGCACGCTGCCGACCGCCGGCGAAGTGCGGGCGTTCCTCTCCGACCAGTCCCCCGACAAACGGGCCCGCAAGGTCGAGGAACTCCTCGAAACCCCCGCGTACGCCGCATGGTGGACGACCCGCCTGTGCGACTGGACCGGCAACAGCGACCAGCAGTTGAACAACATCAATCCGGCTCGCGGCAACACCGCCAGCAGCGACTGGTACGACTGGATCTACAAGCGCGTGGCCGAGAACGTCCCGTACGACGAACTCGTCGAGGGGATCGTCGTCGCCAACAGTCGGCGTCCCGATGAGACGTATCGCGAGTATTGCGAGCGGCAGACCCGGATGCTTCGGGACGACGCGACCGAGACCTTTGCTGACGAAGAGGGACTGACGTACTTCTGGGGCCGCCGGAACTTCCGTTCGACCGAAGACCGGGCGATCGGGTTTGCGTACACGTTCATGGGAACGCGCATCCAGTGTGCCCAGTGCCACAAGCATCCGTTCGACGTCTGGACGCAGAGCGACTTCCAGCAGTTCGAGCAGTTCTTTGCCCGCATCAACTTCGCCCGCAACGGCAGCGACCGCAAGGAATTCCAGGCGATCCTCAAGGAGCTGGGCGTCGAGAAGCTCCGTGGTGGTGAACAGCGTCGCGCCATTTCTACCGCTGCAAAGGAAGGAAAGACGGTTCCGTTCCCGGAACTGATCGTCCAGGCGCCGCGACTGAGTCCGGCCCAGCGGAAGCGACTCGAAGCCCTGAAGGCCAAGGGACGGGACGTCACGATTCCGCAGCAGACCGCACGAGTGCTCGGCGGCGAAACGATCAATCTGTCTGAGATTGACGATCCGCGTACGGCCCTGATGGACTGGCTGCGACACGACTCGAAGCAGCTGTTCGCCAAGGCGCTCGTCAACCGGGTGTGGGCGAATTACTTCAACCGCGGCATCGTCGAACCGACAGACGATCTTTCGCTCGCGAACCCGCCCTGCAATCAGGAACTGCTCGACTACCTGGCTCGGGGCTTCGTCGAGAACGGCTACGACATGCACTGGCTGCATCGGGAAATCTGCCTGAGCGACACGTACCAGCGTTCGTGGCGCCCCAACGATACGAACCTGCACGACGAACGGAACTTCAGCCGGGCGGTGCCGCGTCGTCTTCCGGCCGAGGTCGCCGTCGACGCACTTGCCGCGGCAACCATCTCGGACGACAAGGCCGCCCAGCTGCTGGAAGAGACCTCGAAGCGGGCGATCGGTCTTCCGGGCATTCCGCGGAACCGGTCGGCTGGCAACTACTACGCCCTGTCGGTCTTCGGCCGGTCGATTCGCGAAAGCAACTGCGACTGTGACCGCTCGTCCGAAGCGAGCCTGCTGCAGACCGTCTTCGTCCGCAACGACGAAACGGTGCACGAGCTGATCGATCGTCGGGACGGCTGGATCCGGCAGCTCGCGCGAGGGGCAGCAGCGTCCTCCGGCCGGAGCGGCGACAACCGGAAGGTGGAGGCCGCCCGTGAACGGATGGAGCGTCTCGAACGAAACCTCCGCCGGGCACGTGACAACGGCGCGAAGAAGCAGATCGAATCGCTCACCCGACAGCTCAGGACACTTCGTCGGCAGCTGGCCGACATCGAGCCGGAACCGTCCGACATCGATCTCGACGTCGCGTCGGTGGTCGAAGAAGCCTATCTGCGGACACTCAGCCGTCTGCCGAGTGAGCAGGAACGGGCGATCGCGGCCGACTTCGTTTCGTCGTCTGAGGATCCGCTGGCTGGTGCCCGGGGCCTGCTCTGGACGCTGATCAACACCAAGGAATTCCTCGTCAACCACTAGGTCGCGCGTCGACGACCGACGGCCAGTTGAGACTTCATTCCCTCCATTCGCATGCGATGTCCGAAAGGAAGACCACATGGCACTTCACCGAACCTGTGACGGTCTGAAGCGGCGCGACTTTCTCCGTGTCGGCGCGTTGGGCGCGACCGGCGTGACTCTCGGTTCGTTCCTGCGTCTCTCCGAGGCCGGGCAGGTCGCCAATGCTGCCAGGGCCCGATCGGCGATCTTCATCAATCTGCCGGGCGGTCCGTCCCACATGGACACGTTCGACCTCAAGCCGAACGCTCCGGAGGAGTACCGCGGCGAGTTCAGCCCGATCCAGACGAAGGTCGCCGGCATCGAGATCAGCGAGCACCTGCCCCGGCTCGCATCGGCGATGGACAAGTTCGTGATCCTCCGGGGGGTGAGCCATACGCTCGCGGCTCATCGCCTGGGGTCCGAATACGTCAACTCCGGCAACCGGCCGCTGCCGTCGCTGGAGTTCCCCGGCTATGGCGCGGTCGTCACCCGCGAACTGGGTGGACCGAAGGATCTGCCGCCGTTCGTCTCGATTCCGAACTCGGCCCAGCGTGCCGGTTATCTTGGCGTCAAATACGCTCCGCTGCACACCAACGCCACGCCGCAGCCGGGCCGCCCGTTCTCGGTGCGCGGGATCGCGTTGGGCGACGGGCTGACGCTCGAGGATGTCGAGAAGCGGAACGACCTGCTGGGCAAGCTTGACACCACGTTTGCCGGGTTCGAGAAGCACAACCAGCTTCTGGATGGTCTGGACCGCTTCTCGCAGCAGGCTTACTCGATGATCACATCGAAGCGGGCCCGCGAAGCGTTCGATGTCAGCAAGGAAGCCCCGTCGTTTGCCGAAAAGTTCGGCGAATCCCCCTTTGGTCAGAGCTGCCTGCTCGCGACGCGTCTGGTCGAAGCGGGAACCCGCTTCGTCACGATCTCGACCGGCGGATGGGATACGCACCGCGACAACTGGACCCGCCTGAAGGAACGTCAGCTTCCGCCGTTCGACGAAGGCCTCGCAGCCCTGCTCGTCGGTCTGGAAGAAAAGGGCCTGCTCGATTCGACCGCCGTCTACGTGACCGGCGAGTTTGGTCGGACGCCCAAGATCAACCAGGAACGTGGCGGCCGCGACCACTACCCGCGATGCATGTTCATGCTGATGGCCGGTGGCGGCATCCAGGGTGGCCGCGTCCTCGGTGCCTCCAACGACACGGCGACGGAACCGGCCGGCGATGGCTTCAGCCCCGATGACGTTGCCGCCTCGTTCTACCACTCCCTCGGCATCGACCACACGAAGGAGTACCACACGAACACCGGACGTCCGGTGATGATCGTCCGCAACGGCAACGTGATCGACGAACTGTTCGCCTGATCACCGCCATTGAGCCAGGGCCCGCAGCGCGCGACCGGACCCGCATCTTCAGGATGCCGGGTCCGGTTTTTTGTTACGTGGCCCCCCCCGGAGCGTCAGCGTCCCCTTCCGTACCAGCACGAAGCGCCAGCGAGTGCATACCCGGATGGCAAGCCGTCTCGCGTCGATGCAAGACGCTGGGACCAGTCCCAGCCTACCCTGATCCTCACTCGCACGGCTCACAGAGCCGGTGGTACCGCTCCTACATCCTACCTCCCACCCCCTACCCCCTACCCACTGCGACGCCGGACTTCGGATTGACCCGTTTTCAAACTTGGACCTACACTCCGCGGTTCAGCAGAGTGAATTGCCTTTCCATCGGCCCAAGAAGGATCGACGGCCAGATGACTGCAGCGGAACGCCTCCCTTCCTGGTCCCCATTCGAGCAGCTGCGCGAGGGCCGGGACATTGTCCGGCAGGAAGCCGAAGCCCTCGCCGACATCGCAAAACGTTTGGATGCAACGTTTTGCTCGGCCGTTGACATGATCGCCGGCTGCACCGGCAGCGTCATCGTGTGCGGTATGGGCAAGGCGGGACTGATCGGCCAGAAGGTGGCGGCGACCCTTTCCTCAACCGGCACACGCTCCCATTTCCTCCATCCTGCCGAAGCTGTCCATGGCGACCTGGGTTGCCTGCACAGCGAAGACGTCATGCTGGCGCTCTCGAACAGCGGCGAAACCGAGGAACTCGTGCAGATTCTACCGGCTCTGGATCGCCTCGGCGTTCGCATCATCGCCGTCACCTCGACCGACCGAAACACCCTCGCCCAGCATGCCGCCGTCACCATCCGCTATGGGCAGGTGCAGGAAGCCTGTCCGTGGGGGCTGGCCCCGTCGACGAGCACGACCGCGATGCTCGCCATCGGAGACGCCCTGGCACTGGTCGTCAGCCGGATCAATGGATTCACCCCACAGCAGTTTGCCGTCTTTCACCCGGCGGGCAGTCTCGGTCGCCGCCTGAAGTCGGTCGCCGAGATCATGCGACCGCTCGATCAGCTCCGGGTCTCGCCGCAGACCGCGACGGTGCGGGAGGTCTTTACCGGCATGGCGATGCCCGGACGTCGCAGCGGGGCCTCGATCCTCGTCGATGAGCAGGGTCGCCTGCAGGGCCTGTTCACCGACAGTGACCTGGCCCGTCTGCTCGAGCGTCGACAGGACCAGCTGTTTGACCGTCCCATCTCGGAAGTCATGACGCGCAGTCCGCTCTGCGTGAAGTCGGACGACACGTTCGAGCAGGTCGTCGATCTGCTCAGCGAACGGAAGATCAGCGAACTGCCGGTCGTGGACGACGCTGACCGGCCGGTCGGCATGATCGACATCACGGACGTGATCGGCTGGCTTCCGACCTCTCAGGATCGCCAGGTCGGCACGTAGCGAGCGGACGAAGGATTCATCCATGTCGCGTACGATGCGAACGGTGGTAGCGCTGATCTGCGCCACGGCCTCGTTTCGCCTGTACGCAACGATGCTGCGCCCCTGGACAATTCCCGGACAGGCCCCACCCCCGACTCAATGGGGCACGGCCGGTGCCGTCCGGCCTCCAATCTTCGAACAGGTCGCCAGCCGCTATCTGCCGCAGGTCGACTGGCTGGCTCACTCGAAGTACAAGGTCCAGCGATCCGACGAGGCGTTCCTCTTCTTCGACCACTGGACCCCGATTGACGACGGGGAAGGGAACAAGGTCGAGCTGACCCCGTTCGCGCTGGTCTGGACCGATCCCCGCCAGCCGGGGCAGGCGGCGTATATCGTCCGCTGTGAATCGGCCCGCCTGCAGTTCGAGTCGCCGTTCGAAACGATCATCGGCGATGCCAGTCCCGGACGGATCACCGGAGCCGCCCTGACCGGACAGGTCCACGTCAGCGGTCCAGACGGACTGAAACTGGCCGGTCGGGACTTCTGGTTCTCAGAGAGCGGCCGCCAGCTCTACAGCGACCACCCGGTGACATTCGGATACGGACCGCAACCGGGCGAAGCAAGTCGCGTCTCGGGCAAGGCGGATCGCGTCCGGATCGAGCTGCTCGCCTCGGCCGACCCGGTGCTCGGCAAGGACATGCCGCGAATTGCCGGCATCGACCGCATCGAGCTGCCGACCAACGTCGAGTTCGACCTGCACTTCGAACAGGACGGACACCTGACGCAAACACGCATCACCTGTGCCGGTCCGTTCGAGTACGACGCCCAGCGGCACATTCTCACCTTCGAAGATGATGTCCGCATGGCGCGGCCAACTGATCCGTCCGGCGAGAAACAGGGATACGACACACTCCGCTGCGACTGGCTGGCCCTGCTGTTCGAGAAGGCTCCGGCAAGCGAGGTCAGTGACGAAGCGACCGGACTGGACCAGGTCGTCGAGGTTCCCCGCCTTGCCGTCAGTGACAACGCAGGCTCCCTCGGCAGCAAGGACGTCGAACAGGAACATCTGCGGTTTCGCCGGCTGCGGGCCATCGGCGACCGCATTCATCTGCACTCGGACGGCGAAGACGTCACCGCGAGCATGCAGGAGCTGCGCTATGACTCGCAGTCGCGGGTTCTGGCCATGCTCGATGACGAAGCGGTTGTCGTCCAGCAGGCCGCATCGAAACTGATGTCGCGCGAGATCACGCTCGTCCACACCGATGAGAACGAATTGCAGCAGGCCTGGTGCCGTGGCAAGGGACGTCTCGACTACGTCGACGAGGAGACCGGAGAGGTTGCCATCCGTGCCCTCTGGGAAGACCAGCTGCAGTTCCATCCCGAAGGCGAATCGGGCCTGCAGTTTGTCGAACTGGTCGGAGAGGCCCGCGTCATCCAGCCGAGACAGACCGGCATTCTCGCCGATCGTCTGCAGCTCTGGCTCGACCCGATCGTCCTCGAAGCAGCCCGCCGCGAATCCCGCGAACAGAAACCGGACAGTCGCATTTCCGCCATGCCGGTCCGCCGGGCCGAAGCGATCGGCAGTGTCTTCATGTCGGGTGCCGAGTTCGAAGTCAAAACCGACCGTTTGACCGCCACCTTTGAGACCGGCACAGTGACCGGCGAGGGCTCGTCCCTCGATCGCAGCCGGGTCCGACAGGCCGGACACGACGACGGCCCGACGAAAGCGGGCGACCAGTGGCGGGTCAGCTGCGGTGAGATTCAGGTCGCACTCGTCTATGACCCGCAGCGCCGTCAGACAGAACTCGCGTCGATCGACGCGGGCCGGTCGGTCCGGATCGCCCATATCCCGGAAGACCAGGTCCCGAGGGGCGACGCTGCCCGCGCCGGAGTGATCGTCAATGGGCAGTCGCTTCATGCCACGCAGGGAGCCGATGGCCAGATGCAGCTGAAGCTGCTGGGCCAGCCGGCCCGCCTCGTCGCTGATGAGGTCGAGCTCGAGGGTGATGACGTCCGGGTCGATCGGGACGCCAGCCGGTTCGATGTCGTCGGCCCGGGTGTGCTCAAGCTGCTGGTGGATCGCACCCTGCAAGGTGATCCGCTCGAACACCCCGAGTGGATGGATGTCGCCTGGAAGGAGTCGATGGGATTCGACGGACAGACAGCCCTGTTCGCCAGCGAAGTCCACGCGTCCGTCCAGCAGACGCACCTGTACTGCGACGAGATGGAAGTCGTCATGGGCGAGCGGATCGACTTCTCCGCGCGGCTTCCCGACGATCACGAACCGCAGCTCGACCGCGTGGTCTGCCGGAACGGTGTCCGGCTTGAAAGCTACATCTACGAAGGGGCCAAGCTGATTGGTCTGACGCGGGCCACGCTCGCGGAATTCACGCTCGATCACACGCGGGGCACATTCGAGGGGCTCGGTCCGGGACACATCGACAACTGGCGGTACGGACGAACCCGTCGCATTGCCATCGAACCGGGTGCCACGAAACAGACCCGCGACCCCGATCCGTCCAACAAGCTGCCGTGGGAGTACGCCCGCATCAGCTTCGCGGGGATGATCGACGGCAACATCAATCACCAGACCGCGGTGCTGCACGACTGGGTCCAGATCCTGTACGCGCCGGTCGCTCAGCCGCTGCAGCAGTTCGAGCGGGACCAGCTCTCCAGCAACTCCGAATCGGCCAGCAAGGCCGCCTGGCTGGGATGCGATCAGCTGCGGGTCGCGATGCGCGAACAGCCGGACAGCGACGATTCGTACGTGCAGCTGCTCGGCTGGGGGAACGCGGAACTGGAAGGCCAGCTGTTCCGTGCACTCGCCCACGAGGTCAGCTTCGACGAGTCGAAGGAACTCTTCACCCTACGGGGCCGGGGCGACAACAAGGCGGTGCTGTACTACCAGGAGCGGCCGGGGGCCCGCGAGAGTCGGGCACCGGCTCAGACGATCCAGTTCATTCCCTCGCGCAGCTGGATCAAGCTGGACGGAGCGACCGGTATCTCGGGCGTGGAATGATTGCGGGCCGGACCGGTGCCGATCAGTCCGGCCAATAAAAAAAGGGACCACGTTGCCATGGTCCCCAGTGCATGCCTGCCGACACTTACGTGGCGACGGGAGCCGGCTTCTCGACGGCCGGGTCACGCCAGCTGAAGCGCCGTTCGATTGCCGCCCGCGACAGGTTCGACAGCAGCTGATGGTCGACGTGGGGGCAGGGCAGATGGGGCAGGGCCCGCTGGGTGTTGGTCGTGTCGAATTCGGGATCGTCACGCCAGTACGAGTTGTAGACCTGCATGTGCTCGTAGAACAGGTCGACCGCTTCGTCGGATGTGCTCTGCCGCTGACCGGCTCCGTAGAAGTCGACCCCGTAGAAGCCGATGACGTCTTCGAGGACGTCTCGCATCAGACGCGTGGTGACGGGCACGCGCGGCGTGAGGTGGTACGTCTCTCCGTGCAGTTCCGGGTTGAGCACGATCTGCGACATCGCTTCGCCCACCCAGTCAACCGGCACGAGGTTCTTCCGCTCGGTGCCATCGACATTGAACTGGACGGTGCTTGCCGGCACGACGCCGGAGAAGTCCGCGTCCCCGCGCTGCCGGTTGAGCGTGTACGTCAGCTGCAGCATCGCGTAGAAATTGTGGAACGTCGTCGTCATGCCGGTCACGCTGTCCCCCACGATGATGCCGGGGCGGAAGACCGTCAGCGACTTGATGTGCCCGGCACTGCGGACCATCTGTTCGGCCTGCAGCTTGCTTTCTTCGTAGGGGTTGCCGAACTCCTGTCCGACATCCAGCTCCGACTCGAGCACCTTGCCGTGCCGCAGCCCGCAGACGTAGGCGGTGGAGACATGGAACAGCCGCTCGATTCCTGCTTCGGAGCAGAAATTGAGGACGTGCCGGGTCCCTTCGACATTCGACCGCCACGGCTCACTCTTGGGGCCGGTGCTGACGAAGGAGAGGCTGGCGGCGTTGTGGAGGAGGGTGTCGCAGTTTTCCGCGGCCCATTTGATCTGATCGGCACTCATGCCGAAGTCGGGCTCGGTGATGTTTCCGCTGAGCACGACCGGTCGGGGCAGCGAGCGTCCGAGCTGTTCCTCCCAGCTGCGCATGGCGGCTTCGACGCGCACCTCAGGGCTGTTTCGCCGGCTCGGCCGGACGAGCACCGCCATCGGAACGTCAGCCAGCAGCAGGTTTCTCATGACGTACCGACCCAGCAGGCCGGTCGCACCGGTAAGCAACACGTGTCCCATGTTTCGCCTTGTTTTCCGTCTTGAAGGGCGCCCGCATCCAGTTACGTTGACTTCAGATGCATCGTCACGTCGTGTCAATGCGACCCTTGCCGTTCAGGCTGTGGCACTGGGACTCCTTCGCAGGCCAATCCGCCCCCTCCCGGGGAGGAAACCGAAGTCCCTCAGCGTAAACGTTCCATTAACGGTTCGCAACCGGGGGGAGGCCCCCCGCAGGCCGGGAACCGCCTTGCCGGGCTGATTGCAGCGGTCCGGCGATCCTGGAGTCCTGCGGGCTGCGAACCGCGAGCCGGCGTCCCGACATCACGTGGAATCGACGTCGATCGTGCCGCTGCCGGACGGCCCGCACTGAAGCGCCGTCCATGCACCACACGATGCGGACGCTCCGGCCGTCCCGGTTTCGGGTCCTCACAGTTCGTCGGCAGGCGGTCTGCGCAGCGACGCTCTTACCTCAGCCGATTGCCCCCGATTCCAGTGCAGGGGTGCGGACATACTGGGTGTGCCGATCGTTCGAGAACGGTCCTGAGGACCAGACCGGAGGCATCAATGAAGCGGATGCCTCCGGAGCGTTTGAATCAGCACGGGCCGATCCACTGACATGCGATTGCACGCCGGTCGGCCCGGCGACGGTCCGTTTCCACCTGCGCCACGCCGGAACCTGCGATCGACGCGACCGGACTGACCGGTCGCCCGATCGGTGCCGGGAGTCGTCGGCACCGTGCGTGTTTCCGGCGGCTGCCCCTCCCCGTCACAGGGGCAGAGTGTTCGAGGAAGCAGACCGATCCGATCAGGCTTCGTCCACGTCTTCGGCCGGTCCCAGAAAGCGACCGCCACTGATGAACATGCCGTTCGAACAGGGCTGGCACCATTCGATCCGCACCCGGTATTCGAACTCGCGGGTTTCGCTCGCCATCCGCACGGTCACTTCGCCGGGCGTGACGAATCCACGGTGCAGCAGGCCAATGCCGAACCGGCTGATCTCCCGCGTCATGGCCGAAATCGTGTTGCCGCGATGCGTCATCACTTCAGCAGGAACCGACAGCTCCAGACGCTCCGCGGCGCGACCGTGCTCGACGTCGGACTTGCCGATGCTTTCGAGAACAGTCCGCAAGTCGCTGAGGGTCGGTCGGCTCCAGGGATCGGCTGACATGCTCACGGGACTCCTCCTGTACGTTTTGAGGGTGCAGAATCCGAGCGGCGCTGGCGCAACGGCGCTCACTCACAACTTTAGATCGCGATTGAGCCCCCTGCGGACCGCACCGGGAATTTCGTCCGAATCTCCCGCGGTCCGCCCGGCCGCCCTGGCTTGACGCTGCATTTGCGACCGAACACCATGGCGGGCTGTATCCACACTGCCGCCCCCTTCTGCGGAGTTCCGCGATGTCCCGCCTGCGTTCCTGTGTCTGCCTGGCCAGCCTGCTTGTCGTCACCGCCCTGACTGCCACCGCGGCGGCCCAGGGAGAAGTCGAAGACGGCTTCACCCCCCTGTTCAACGGGACCGATCTGAGTGGTTGGACCATTCCTGAGGGAGACAACGGCCACTGGAAGGTGGTGGACGGCGTGATTGACTACGACGCCGCCTCCGAAGCAAAGGGAGATCGCAATCTCTGGACCGAGAACGAATACGGCGACTTCATCCTCAAGCTCGACTGGCGGATCAAGGAAACCAGCGGCTTCTACGATACGCCGATCGTCCTCAGCGACGGGACGTACCTGAAGGACGCCACTGGACGGACGATTACCATCAAGCGGCCCAATGCCGACTCGGGTATCTACGTCCGTGGAACCAGCCGCGCCCAGCTGAACATCTGGTGCTGGCCGGTCGGTTCCGGTGAGGTGTACGGTTACCGGAACAACGCGAAGATGCCGCCGGAAGTCCGGGCAGGCGTCACCCCGCGCGTCAACGCCGACAATCCGGTTGGCGAATGGAACACGTTCGAAGTCATCATGGTGGGCGATCGCCTGACGGTCCTGCTCAACGACCAGCTGATCATCGAGAACGCCCTGCTGCCGGACGTTCCCGAGCGGGGCCGGATCGCCCTGCAGCACCATGGGGGCCTCAACGAGGACGGCACCTACAAGCCGGCCTCCAGCCTCGTGCAGTTCCGCAACGTCTGGATCAAGGAACTTCCCCCAGCGACCGGCGACCAGGCTGCCGCACGATAACGTCAGATCCGTCCTGCACCGCGAACCGACTTTTCGACTGCGCCGAATACGACCATGGCTGAAACCGAAACCTGGGTCATCGAAACCAACGCCGCTGACTTCGATCGGGACGTGATGGAACGCTCCGATCACGTTCCGGTTGTCGTCGATTTCTGGGCACCCTGGTGCGGCCCCTGCCGCATGCTCGGGCCGATCCTCGAACAGCTTGCAGCCGAGTACGACGGCAAGTTCGTGCTGGCAAAGGTCGAGACGGACGCGAATCCCGAGCTGTCGGCGGCCTTCGGCGTGCAGTCGATTCCGTACGTCGTGGCCGTCTCCGGCCGGAAGATCGTCGACCAGTTCGCCGGCGCCCTGCCGGAACCTCAGATTCGCGAGTGGCTCAACGGCATCGTCCCTTCGGAGGCGGACCAGCTCGTTGCGAAAGCGGCCGAACAGGAAGCCGACGCCCCCACCGACGCGGAAGCGACCCTGCGGCAGGCTCTCGAACTGGAGCCGGGCCACACCGCGGCTCGCATCGCCCTGGCACGGGTATTGCTTACTCTGGATCGGTACGACGATTCATCCGCGATCATCGAGGAACTCGAAAAGCGGGGATTCCTCGAACCAGAGGCACAAAAGGTAAAATCGGCACTGCAGGTCGAATCGGTCGCCGAGGAAACTGGTGGCGTCGAATCGGCCCGGGCGGCGGTCGCGGAGAATCCGGACGATCTGGAGCTGCAGATCCGTCTGGCGGACGCCCTCGCAGCGGAAGGCGAATACCAGGAGGCGCTCGATCTCTGCCTGACGATCGTTCAGCGGGACCGGAGCGGGGCGGGAGTCGCGGCGAAAGAAACCATGCTCAATATCATCAACCTGCTGGGCAGCAGCTCGGATCTGGCGAGCGAGTATCGTCGCAAGCTCGCTTCGGCGTTGTATTAACGACTGTTCATCATTGTGGTTCGCGACCGTCCGGGACCGGCGAACGGGCCCGGGTCAACGGTTGACACCCGTAGAATTCAGCGATCTAATCAGTGTGCGTTGACGTGTGTGACGGTGCGGCGTAGGGACCATGCATCGTACCTTATCGATCCCAAAGAGACTTCGCAGCGGCGAAGCGGGTGGGAGATAACACCGTCGAGTCCTCATCTTGGAAACGGGAGGCTTATTGAATGAAGAAGCTGGTCACCTGTCTGGCCGTGGCTGCCATCGCCGCCATGTTCCTGACGAGCGCTCCGGAAGAAGCCGAAGCTCAGAAGTACTACATGGACGCCTTCATCGCCAAGTACGACGGCGTCGCCGAACAGGCGAAGCAGAAGAAGTGCGGCGTCTGCCATGGCAAGAGCAAGAAGATGCGGTCCGACTACGCCAAGGCCCTCGGTGAAGCTCTCGGCGCCAAGAAGGTCAAGGACAAGGACAAGATCAACGCCGCTCTCGACGCGGTCGCCAAGAAGGATGCCGGCGACGGCAAGACTTACGGCGAACTGCTCGAAGCCGGCAAGCTGCCCGCTCCGTACGGCGGCTGATCGATACTCTGCTGCATGAATTCACAAGGCCACCGTTTCCGGTGGCCTTGTTCTTTTTACACACCCGATTGTCAGTTCGCCTGCAGGCTACCGGGCCAGCGGACGGTACTTCAGACGGTGCGGACGGTCCGCTTCGGCCCCCAGACGCTCGCGACGCTGCGCCTCGTACATCTCGTAGTTTCCTTCGAACCAGACGACGCGGCTGTCCCCCTCGAACGCCAGAATATGCGTGGCAATCCGGTCCAGGAACCACCGGTCGTGCGACGACACCACCGCACAGCCGCCGAAGCTGGACAGCCCCTCTTCGAGTGACCGCAGCGTCTCGACATCGAGATCGTTGGTCGGTTCGTCCAGCAGAATCAGGTTCCCGCCGGACCGCAGCAGCTTCGCCAGGTGGACCCGGTTCCGCTCACCACCGGAGAGGTCGCGGACGAACTTCTGCTGCTCGCCCCCCTTGAAGTTGAACCGGCCGCAATACGCGCGGGCATGAATCTTCGCCTTGCCCACCTCGAGGATGTCGAGCCCGCCGGAGATCTCTTCGTAGACGGTGTGGTCGCCCGTCAGTGAATCCCGCGACTGGTCGACGTACGACAGATCGACCGAGTCGCCGATCCGCAGCGTCCCGTCCGTCGGCTCTTCCAGCCCCATGATCATGCGGAACAGTGTCGTCTTGCCGGCACCGTTCGGGCCGATCACGCCGACGATCCCGCCGCGGGGCAGATCGAAGTCGAGATTCTCGAACAGCAGTCGATCGCCGAACGCCTTGGTCAGCTTCTCGGCCCGGACGACCAGTTCGCCCAGCGGGCGGCTGATCGGAATCTGGATCTGGGCGGAGTCATCCCGTTCGTCATACTCCTGGGATGCGAGTTCCTCGTACCGCTGCAGTCGGGCCTTGTTCTTGGTCGAGCGGGCCTTGGGCGACATCCGCACCCACTCAAGTTCCTGCTTGAGCATGCGCTGCCGGCGGGACTCCCGCCGTTCCTCCAGCTCCAGCCGCTTCTCCTTCTGTTCCAGCCAGGAGGAATAGTTCCCCTCGTAGGGGATGCCACGCCCGCGATCCAGCTCGAGAATCCAGCCGGCCACGTTGTCCAGAAAGTACCGGTCGTGCGTCACCGCCACGACGGTGCCGGCAAACTCATGGAGGAACCGCTCGAGCCATCCGACCGACTCGGCATCGAGGTGGTTGGTCGGTTCGTCGAGCAACAGCATGTCGGGGTTGCCGAGCAGGAGCTGACAGAGCGCGACGCGACGCTTCTCGCCACCGGAGAGGTTTCCGATCACCGCATCGCCCGGCGGCAACCGCATCGCATCACAGGCGACTTCGAGCGTGCGATCGAGTTCCCACAGGTTGGCGGCGTCAATCCGGTCCTGGACCTTCGCCTGTTCTTCGAGCAGCTGCTCCATCTCCTCGGGGGAGATGTCCTCGCACAGCTTCATGTTGATCTCGTTGTAGCGGTCGAGGATCGCCTTGGAGTCGATCACCGCTTCGTCGATGCATTCCTGCACGGTCTTTTCGGGATCGAGGCGTGGCTCCTGGGGGAAGTACCCGATCTTGATCCCCTTGGCGGGGCGGACCGTCCCCATGAAGTCCTTGTCTTCGCCGGCCATGATCCGCAGCAGCGTACTCTTGCCGGACCCGTTGGTCCCCAGGACGCCGATCTTCGCGCCGGGATAGAACGCCAGCCAGATGTCTTCGAGGACGGTCTTCTCGTCGTAGATACGAGTCAGACCCTCGATGGTCATGATGTACTGCTGCGCCATGCTGAACCTGCCGGGGCACCGGGTGCCGGGTATGGACTTGCGCCACGCTGGGGGCGCGGGGGGTGAACCGTGTTCCCGCAGCGTGGGCGGGAGCAGATCCGGAAGACCGGTCCGGGCAGGGACCGGTTTGTGCCAGTGATCGACGGGATGCGGGGCCGGACGGGCGGACGCTGTCCGCGAACCGCAGACGGGGCCGGTCGCCTGCATCGGTCGACAAGTGTGTCTCCTAGCGGTTGCGGAGCCAGTCTGCAAGCAAGCTGCGGGCCACCGTTGGCGTTCCGGAGGGCCGGTGGCGGTGGTGATGGCAAATTTTTTTTGAGACCGGGCCCATGTGGTCATTCGGCAACCGCGCGCAAGGACTTTCTTCAATGGGTCTTGCGTCGCATCAGACGTTTCCGATCGGCAACGCGCCATTCTTACCCGGTTTTCCCAGACACCCCGTTTGACTCACTGCAGGGGCGACATAGGTTTTCGCGTGGAAGGACTCTGAGCACTGGACGCGACGACGGAATTCCGGTGGAAGAACCATGCGGAGTCCGAAGCTCGTCACGACCAAATCCCATCGGGTCTGGACCTCACTGCGGTGGGGTTTTGTTTCGGGTTCGGGATCGTTCCCCGGGTGTTCCGGTCCAGTTCGGTCCCGATGACGTCTCCGGTCTGACCGGTTACGTCGGTCCAACAGAAGAGAAGAAGAGAGAGAGAAGAGGACAACAGATGAAGAGCTTCGCGAACAGTGTGAAGAAGTTCCTGGTTTCGGAAGATGGCCCCACCGCCGTCGAATACGCCGTCATGCTGGCGCTGATCGTCATCGTCTGCCTGACCGCGATCAAGGCTGTCGGTACCAACGCTTCGGACCGCTTCAACGACATCAAGGATCAGCTCAGCTGATGCGTGCCTGACGGGGCCTCCCGGAGACGCCACGAGCCGATCTGGGTTTGAACCGCCCGACCGGATGCCTGACCGGTCGGGCGGTTTGCCCGTCCTGCCACTGGCCCTGCACGGACCGTCAGGTCCTCTCGGCTGATCACCATTGGAGACCTGTCGCATGTTCCCGTTCTGGCTTGACCTGACATCCAGCCCCGTATGGCACACGGCGATGCTGGCTGTGATGGGTCTGAGCATGTACCTGACACACACTCTGTGCCTCGGCGGCCGGTGACCGCGATCTTCACCAGCAGAAAGGTCGGCAAACACTATGGACTGGCATAGTCTTCTCCTCGACAACTGGCCCGTCAAACTGGTCTGCGCGATCCTCATCGTTGCGGCATGGATTGACGGCAAGCAACTCCGTGTCCCCAACTGGATCACCTTCCCCATGGTGTTCGCGGGACTCGCCTACAACACCTGGGTCGGCGGCTGGGCCGGGCTGGGCGACGCCCTCATCGGCATGGTCGTCGGTCTGGCAACGCTTCTGCCCCTGTACGCGATCGGCGGAATGGGCGCCGGTGACGTGAAGCTCATGGCGGGCATCGGTGCCTGGCTGGGTGCTGCGGTCACCTGGCATGCCTTCTGCGTCTCGGTCGTCGTCGGTGCCCTGATGGCGGTCGTGATGGTCCTGTGGCGGAAGAGCTGGCAGAAGCACTACGGGAACTTCCAGATGATTCTGCTCGAGTTCCTGACCGTCAAGAACCCCCGCGAACTCTCGCGCATCGCCGCCGAACGCAAGCCGCAGATGCTGCTGCTCCCCTACGGGATCCCGATCTGCATCGGCTCGATCGCCTACTTCATGTACGCCGGAATGATCTGAACAGACTGCAGGAGACGGGGGGCGGCATTCGCTCAGTCCCCCCACTTCCCCATTTCACTCTGGTTGGTGACGGGATTCGCCTCACCCGCGAGCGCTTCGAAAACCGTCACAGCCAATCCAAACGGCACAATCGTCATAAACTGAAGCCGTTCTGTCATCACTGCCGATCTACACGATGACGTGTGACGTTTCGGCACGGCAGGACGGTGGGCCCCACCGGCTCCTGAGGTGACCGAAATGAAGCCCAAGACACTCGTCCTCCTGACCGTCGCCGCCGGGTGCGGACTCCTCGCCATGCTGGGAATCCAGCAGGCCATGCAGGGGGGACAGGCCGCAGCCGCGGTTCCGAAAACCAAAGTGCTCGTCGCCGCACAGGACATCCTGCCCGGCGTCGTGCTGACACCTGAACTGGTGACCTTCAAGGAGATGCCGGTCACGTCCGCTCCGGAAGACGGGATCTCCAGCGAAGAGGAATACGTCGAGCGGGCCCTGATTTATCCGGTCATGGCCGGAGACATCATCCGAAAGTCGAAACTGAGTGAAAAAGGGGGGGGCGGACGCTCTCTGCAGATTCCCAAGGGAATGCGGGTCATTTCGATTCCCGTCAACGACACGCACACCCTCAGCGGACTGCTCCAGCCGGGAGACCGCGTGGACGTGCTCGTCACGTACAAGTCACGCAACTCGCGCGGAGTCTCCGTCACCAAGACCAAGACACTCCTGGAATACACCGAGGTCTTCTCCGTCGACGCCCGGACCATCACCGACGTCAACGGCGAGACCGCCCAGAGCGCGAAGATCGTTTCGCTGCTCGTCACACCCGAACAGGTCAACTACGTCAAACTCGCAGAAAACAAGGGAATGCTCGCCATCTCCTGGCGCCATCGCCTGGATGACGAACAGGTCCAGATCAGCGAGATCGATGAAACACTGATGGAGGAGCTGCAGGGGACCGTCGGCACGAACGGAACCTCCGACACCGTGTTCGGCGGAGAAGGCGATGACGAATCCGGCGAGGCCGAAGTCGCCGATGCCGAGCCGGACGTCTCCGACTTCCTTGACCAGCAGCAAGCCGGGCCGGTCGAAGAGGTGGAAGCCCCCAGGCCCACCTGGACCATGGACATCTATGTCGGGAATGACACGACAACTCACGAGTGGGAGATTCCGGAAGAGGAACAGCAGCAAGAGGACGGCGCAGCCGCCGGGGCCGAGGCCCTCAAGTCGGCCGTCCAGTGGATGTTCGCTCCCGGAGCCTGACACCAACCTGACGACTGTTTGTTGAAACGACCTGCTGCGGCGATTCGACCACGGATCGGTCTGCCTCGCCCCGGCTCACTTCCATACTGACTTGCCGACCAGGGCAGCGCGATCCGGTCCGTTGCGGACCGGATTGCCGCTGCCCGCCGGGCGGTTCTGAGATTCGTTGAGGTGCACGGATGCCAATCTCGATTCGAGGCGATCGCTGTCTGGCGGCACTGCTCGTGCTGGGGGCGCTGTTGACCTGGGGACCCCAGGACACCAGAGCCCAGTCGTCCAATCAACCGGCCGGTGACGAAGTCCAGCCGGGCGAAGAAATCTTCCAGGTGCTCGCGCCCTCGAGTCGCATCAGCATCATCGAACTGGAAACTCGCGTCCTCGAGGCCCCCGCCCGAATCCAGATCGTCGACGGATTCGACCCCGAGATCCTCAACGTCACGGCACTCTCCCCCACACGGATCCGCATCCGTGCGGAACGCCCCGGCATCACAAGCCTCAAGCTCGTCGACGAACACGACCGCGTCTTCAAGGTCGAGGTCTTTGTCGAAGGAGACGTCCGCGAACTGCAGGCCTACCTCAATCGCCTGTTCCCCGGCTCCGCCATCGAAGCGGTCCGCCTGAAAGACAACGTCGTCCTTCGCGGCTGGGTCACCGAGCCGGACCAGATCCCCCAGATCATCGCCATCGCACAGCAGTTCGCCGTCGAAGTCCACAACCAGATGCAGGTGGCCGGCGTCAACCTCGTGCAGCTCGACGTCCGCGTCATGGAAGTCCAGCGATCGAAGCTCCGGCAGCTGGGATTCAACTTCGTCCTCAACGGCCAGCAGTACTTCGTCGCCAACTCGATCGGGGCCCTGGCTCCGCTCTCCGAAGCCGTCCTCCCCTTCGGTGGACCACCGTCCGTCAGCGTACAGTCGGCGGCTCTGGCCAACTCGTCGATCAACTTCGGCATCACCGGCAACAACGAGATCTTCCAGGGGTTCATCGAAGCCCTGCAGCGTGAGGCACTCCTCAAAATCCTCGCCGAGCCCAAACTGGTCACCACCAGCGGTCGCCCCGCCACGATGCACTCCGGCGGTGAGTTCCCGATCCTGGTCCCCCAGTCTCTCGGTACCGTCTCCATCGAATGGCGCGAATTCGGCGTCCACATGGAAGCCGTTCCGATCGTCCTGGGCAACGGCCGGTTGCGGCTGGACATCGCACCGGAAGTCAGCGAACGGGACTTCAGCAACTCCGTCGACGTCGACGGCCTGGTCGTCCCCGGTATCATCACTCGCCGCGTCAATACGCAGGTCGAAATGAAGTTCGGCGAAACACTCATGATCGGCGGACTGATCTCCACCCGGAAGACCGGCACCACCGAGAAGGTGCCATTCCTCGGCGAACTCCCCTGGCTGGGGGCCCTGTTCAGCCGCAAGGAATACTCCGTCGGCGAAACCGAACTGGTGATCCTCGTGACCCCGCACATGGTCACCGCGATGGATCCCGCACAGGTCCCGCCGCTCGGCCCCGGTCAGCACACCGATACGCCGCTCGACCGCGAACTGTACATCGACGGCATGCTCGAAGTGCCCAGCTACGGACCGGAATGCCCGGACTGTGGACCGGGTCAGCCTGAGCTGATCCTGCCGCCGCAACCGATCAGCGAGCCGCACTCCCTGCCCGCCATCCCGCCGGAAGGCCCCGGACCGGGCATGATTCCGCCACCGCCCGCACCCGCACCGGCCCCCGCGCCGGCACCGGCACCGGGCAATGACATCCCGGCCCCGCCGGCTGCCATGCAGGGCGATCCCCGGACGCAGCTGAACGTGCGGGCCATCCCGGCGACGTCGACCACCTCCGAGGAAGCATGGGCCCTTCCGGTGCGGGCGGAAAGCCGCTCCTCCGCCCCCCGACTGATCACTCCTGACCGGGCCTCCGGATCCACTAACCCCGTCAACGCCACCACGCCCGGACTGACCGATGAATTTGGACCGGAATAGCCATTGATGGCTCCCGCGGCCCCTCCGGTGCCGCGGCCATCCCCCCCTGATGTGCAGACCGGCCCCGTCGGAGAGAAGTACACCATGAACAATGTCGTCCGCGTCGCGATCGTCGACCCGAATGATGCCAATCGCAGCGCCATCAAGAGCCTGCTGCTGGGCATTGATTCCGTCTGGCTCGAAGCCGAGTGTTCCCGCTACGAGTTCTTCACCGACGTCGTCAATCAGACGCAGCCGGACATCGCCCTGGTCGTTCTCGACTCCGACCCCACCCGCGGACTGGCACTCGTCGCACAGGTCAGCAACGACCAGCCCAACTGCAACGTCCTGGTCGTCAGCGGCTCGCAGGAAGGCAGCCTGATCCTGCAGGCCATGCGCAACGGCGCCAAGGAGTTCCTCTCCTCGCCGTTGCGACTCGACGACTTCATGGCGGCGCTGGACCGCATTGATCACGCGACCGGCGGCGGAAAGTCCGGCGGCAAGGCCCGACGCAGCCAGGTGATTACCGTCGGCGGTGCCGGCGGAGGCGTCGGCTGCACCGCGCTGGCGATCAACGTCGCCTGCATTCTCGCCCGCAACGAGCAGAACAGCGTTGTCGTCATCGACCTCGACCTTGCGCTGGGGGATGCCGACGTGTGGCTCGACATCATCCCGGACTACACGATCCAGGATGTGTCCGAGAACATCACGCGGCTCGACTATTCGCTGCTCAAACGGTCGCTCACCCAGCACGACAGCGGAGCGTTTCTGCTTCCGCGACCGGTCCACATGGAAGCGACGCCGCCGGTCACCGCCGATCAGATCCAGCGTGTCGTGGCGCTCCTCAAGGCGACATTCACGCACGTCGTCATCGACATCAGCAAGAGCTTCAACTCGCTCGACATGGCGGCGATGAAGGCCTCCGACATGGTGCTGCTGGTTACGCAGCTCGACCTCCCCTGCCTGCGGAACGCCGTGCGGCTGACGCAGTTCCTCGACGATCAGGAACTCGGCGAGAAGGTCAAGGTCGTCGTCAACCGCATGGGACTGGCCGACTCCCAGATCAGCCTCAACAAGGCCCTCGAGACGATCGGCCGCGAAGTCTTCTGGCAGATTCCCAACGACTATGCCGTCATGGTCGAGTCGCGCAACAACGGCGTACCACTTCTCAGCGAAGCCCCCCGCGCCAAGGTGACCCGCGCCATCGAGCAGCTTGCGGCCCAGCTCGATGCCAGTGTTCAGGTTCCGGGCGGCGAAGAGGAAGAGAAACCCCGCAAGCGACTGTTCAGCTTCCTCGGCAACAACAAGTAACCGGGCGGCACACCGGCATGTCCCGGGGCCGCCGCTGCTGTGACGCCGGATGAACCAGACGAACGCTAGTCCGCGACGGCAGGCGTGATGTGGGCCGCCTGACGGGACCGGATGGCCAGGACGATCTCGTCGGGGGTCGGTTTGTGCCCGAATCCCAGCCGGCCAATCCATCCGCGGGACGTCCAGCGGTTGAAGACCTCCTCGCCGCGGTAGACCACGCGGAACGTGCCCCAGACCCCCTCGACGAGCCGGCTCTGTACGCCGAACTCGCGATGGATGGCCTCGGCAATCTTCTCGGCGACCGGTCGAAACCGGCACGTGCGGCAGTAGTAGATCGTGCAGTCGTCCATCGCCAGAGCCTGTCTCCCCTGCAGGAATTCGCCCGGCGGCTCCGTACCGAATTGGAGTGCCGCCTGCAGATCGCTATAGTGTTCGCCGATCGCTCCACGGGCAACCGACGCGGGAACGACACTCATTCCAGTCTCCTTCCCGGTTCCCGACCAGGTCGGATCGAAGCGTATGCAGGATTTTGAGCCACACGAGCGGCCGATTCAACCGCCCGCCGACCCGCCGGTTCCCCCCGCGAACACGCCCGACCGGTATCAGGCCGCGATCGACTACATCTACCGTCGCATCGACTACGAGCGCACGTCGCTTCGCCGCCGCCACCTGGCCGACTTCAAGCTTCAGCGGCCCGACGAACTCCTTCGCCGACTCGGCGCACCGAATCAACAGATTCCCGCCGTCCACATTGCCGGCACCAAGGGGAAAGGATCGACCGCCGCCATGGTCGCCGCAATGCTGACCGGCTGCGGGTATCGGGTCGGACTGTTCACGTCGCCGCACATGGTCCGCTTCGAAGAGCGGATGACCGTCGACGGACAGATGCCTTCCGCCCAGCAGCTCTGCGCACTGACCGACCGCGTGCGCGAGGTGGCCGATGTGCTGCAGGCGGAAGATCCCGCGATGGCGCCGACGTTCTTCGAGATCACCACCGCACTGGCGTGGCTGCACTTCGTCGAGCAGGAGGTCGACATCGTCGTCCTCGAAACCGGACTGGGTGGTCGTCTCGACACCACGACACTCTGCCGTCCCCTCGTCACGCTGATCACCAGCATCAGCTATGACCACACGGCACTGCTGGGCCGGACGCTGGCTGCCATCGCCCGAGAGAAGGCGGGCATCGCCAAGGCGGGCGTGCCGATGCTCAGCGGCGTTCTCGATGCCGAGCCGGCCCGTCCAATCGCCGCTGCCTGTGAACGTGTCGGCGCACCGCTGTACCGTCTGGACCACGACCTCCGCCTGACGACGCATCGCGCTACCGATGACCACGTGGACGCCCCGGACCTTCCCCGCTACACGGTCGACGTCGAAACTCCCTGGCGAAGACACGCGGGTGTGCCGGTCCCGCTTCCCGGCATCCACCAGGCGACCAATGCCGCGTTGGCCCTGGCCGCCATGGACATCCTCAACGAAAACGGATTTCCCTCATCGGTCGCCTCTCTGGCATCCGGCCTGGCCGCGTCACGATGTCCACTGCGTCTGGAGGTGATGGAGCGCAAGCCACTCGTCATCGTCGACTCGGCTCACAACGGGGCTTCGATCGACGCCCTGTGCCGAACCCTGGCCGACATCCCGATCACACGGCGGATCGGCGTCTTCGGGACATCCCGGGACAAGGACGCGGCCGCAATGCTCGAGCGGCTCGACGGCACGTTCGACGAACTGATTCTGACGCAGTACCTGTCGAATCCCCGGGCCTTGCCGGTGGGCGAACTCTCGGCCATCGCCGGGAGCCTTTCGACGCCGTGGAAGACCGCGGACTCGCCGCAGACCGCTCTGGAGCTGGCCCGTGCCTCGGCAGGGGGGAACGACCTGATCTGTGTGACCGGCTCGTTCTTCCTGGCCTCAGAAACACGGGAACTGCTGTTGCCCATCGAAGAGCGAATGACGCCGACCGGCACCTCGACGTAGGGCAACGTCGACCGTCTGCCGCGTCGAGCCGATGCACGCATGCCCCGTGCGGTCGTCCGGCGACGCCTGACCGACGTGCTTCATCCCGGCGACGCCGGCGTCCCTCGACACCGGCACGAAGCGCCCGCGAGCGCCACTGCCGGAGGGTGCCTGGCCGTCGCCTTGAGGTCGTCCCCCCGGCCGCTCATGCAGCCCGCTTTCCGGTGTCCCCGTGCGCGGAGCTCCACGGCCAGCTCTGCCCGCCGCCAGGTCTTTACACAAAACAAATCCACTTCGGCCTTGCAAGAGATGTAGCCCGTGATACATTTCCAAAACCGGAGTTGTAACCAAGGCTACATTTTGGAGGTCCCCATGGCACGCAAACGTCGCCACGGATTCACACTCATCGAGCTGCTCGTCGTCATCGCCATCATCGCCATCCTGATCTCGCTGCTGCTCCCTGCAGTCCAGCAGGCCCGTGAAGCGGCCCGCCGGGCACAGTGCAAGAACAACCTCAAGCAGATCGGACTGGCCCTGCACAACTACCACGACGTCCACTCGACCTTTCCGGCCGGCTACTACTCGTGGGGAACGAGCGACGGCAGCGGACCGTCGACCGCCTTCATCGATCCACAGACCTGGGATGCCGCGCCCGGATGGGGCTGGGCCATGATGCTGATGCCGTACATCGACCAGGCACCGCTGTACAACCGCATGGACATCGACGCGAGCTGCTTCGCTGCCGTCAATGCCGACCTGGTCCGCACGAAGCTCTCCGTGTTCCTCTGTCCATCCGCGTCCGGACCGGAGGATGAGTTCACCGTGCAGGATGCCGGCGGAAACTCGCTGTCAATCGCAGGGCGCAACGTCGTGTTCGGCCGCAGCCACTACGTGGCCAGTCACGGTCAGGAGTCCTGCTGGGGAGAGTGTGGTGCGAGCACGACCGGCGAAGTCTTCACCAACATCTACACCGGAGCAACACGAACGGTGACGATCAACGGCGACGCCTCGAAGGTTGCCGACGGTCCCTTCTATCGCAACTCGCGAACCCGCTTCCGCGACGTCACCGACGGCACGTCGAACTCGATCTTCCTGGGTGAGCACTCCTCGCGGCTGAGTGACAAGACCTGGGTCGGCGTCGTGCCGGGGGCGTACACCCATCCGCGATTCACGACGCCCGAAAACGGCCCCGATGCCGCTGCGACACTCACGCTCGTTCATGCCGGCCCTTCCGGCGGGGAACTGGACATCACCGGCTTTCCGATCATCCACCCGGTCAACTTCCCGACACTGCATGTCGGGCAGATGTACTCCGAGCACACCGGCGGGGGACACATCGCGATGGGAGACGGATCGGTCCGGTTCATCTCGGAGAACATTGATCTGATCACGTTCGCCGAACTCTCCAGCATCGGCGAAGGCGAAGTGATCGGCGAATTCTGATGGATGCGTTTTCCACCGGTCCCACAACGCAGATTCTCAAGCAAGGTCACGCGATGAATCGGATACGAACCCTGGCAGTTGCCTGCCTGATCGGGGCGGCTGGATGTGGCTATCCGGAGGTCAGTCCAAGGACATATGAGCTGGCCACGGCACTCTATTCCGCCTGTAATCGCCGCAGCGAAGAACACCTCGAGAAGGTCGAAGCCCTGACGGAAGCGGCACGGGAATCGGGGGAGATCACCGACCGGGAGTCGCAGTGGATCCGCGAGATTGTCGAGCAGGCCCGCAACGGCGAGTGGGAACCGGCGACGCTCGAATCGCGTGCGCTCCTGGAGGATCAGGCGCGCGGCTGATCGCCGCATGGACCGCCGTCGAACGCCATCTTGACTTGACATGCACGTTCGACTATCACTCTGCGCCGCGTGCGGGTGCCGGATTTCACCGGTGCATCCAATGCACGGGGAGAGTGGGGCGACGGCGCGCACTCTGCTCAATGTTCGAGAACGGTCACATCATCTCGTCAGATCGGGGCGGCCACCAGGAAGGGACGGTCGCCGGATCGCATCGACAGTCCGGTTTCCCCACTCAGGCGAAACGATACCCGACAGGCCGATGCGGTCTCCGTCCAGCCGTTCCGGATTCTCCCCCTATCAGCGTGCCGGGCAACGGAGTGTGATTCCATGTGCGGTATTGTCGGATATGTGGGGCATCGCGACGCGGCCGATTTCCTCCTCGAAGGCCTGCATCGCCTCGAGTACCGGGGCTACGACAGCGCCGGCGTCGCGGTCGTCGAAGGGAGTCATGTCTCCGTCCGCAAGCGGGTCGGCCGCGTCAACGAGCTGGCCCAGCTGCTCGAAGGGAGTCCGGTCCGCGGAAACATCGGCATCGGCCACACCCGCTGGGCCACACACGGCGAAACCAATGACGCGAACTCGCACCCGCACGTCGGTGGCAACGGCGAAGTCGTCCTCGTCCACAACGGGGTCATCGAGAACTACTCGTCACTCCGCACACAGCTGCAGGGACTCGGCTACGTCTTTCGGACCGGCACCGACACCGAGGTCATCGCCCACCTGATCGCCCTGCATCTCGACGAACAGGTCAAGCTGGGCGAAGACGCCAACAACCCGAAGACCTGCCTGAAAGCGGTCGAACTCTCCCTCCGCAAACTCAAGGGAACCTACGGACTGGCCATCCTGTTCGAGCGGCATCCCGACATGATCATCGCTGCCCGCAACGGCAGCCCGATGGTCATCGGCATCGGGAAGGACGAACACTTCATCGCCAGTGACGCCAGCCCGCTGATCGGCTACACCGAACAGGTCGTGTACCTCGCCGATCACGAGATGGCGATCCTCACCCCCGACAATTTCGAACTGCTCCACCGCGACACCGGCCGCCTGAGCCCCTCGGTGCAGTCGCTCGACCAGGTCTCCACCGACATCGAGCTGGGCGACTTCGAGCACTACATGCTCAAGGAAATCTTCGAGCAGCCGCAAACCATCGAAAACGCGATGCGGGGCCGCTTCGATGAAGACGAAGCAACCGCAAAGTTCGGCGGTCTGAACCTCACGCCCCAGCAGCTCCGTCGCGTCGACCGCATCGTCCTGACCGCCTGCGGGACAAGCTGGCATGCCGGTCTGGTCGGCGAGTACCTGCTCGAGGAGTTTGCCCGCATCCCGGTCGAAGTCGAATACGCCAGCGAACTGCGTTACCGGAACCCGCCGCTCACTGATCGCACGATGGTGTTTGCAATCACCCAGAGCGGCGAGACGGCCGATACCCTCGCCGCGATGCGGGAGTGCAAGCGGAAGGGACTGCCGACACTCGCGATCTGCAATGTCGTCGGTTCCTCCATCGCCCGGGAGGCGGATGGGGGGATCTACCTGCACGCCGGACCTGAAATCGGTGTCGCGTCGACGAAGGCATTCACGTCGCAGGTGACAGCCATGGTGATGCTGTCGCTGTTTCTGGGGCGGATGCGTCACCTCTCCTACCAGGCGGGCAAACGGATTATCCGCTCGCTCAAGGAGATGCCCGAGACGATTGCGAAAACGCTCGAGTGTCACGACCAGGTCCAGGAGGTCGCCGCCCGGTACGCGAATCTCGACAACTTCCTGTACCTGGGCCGGCTGTACAACTTCCCGGTCGCACTGGAAGGGGCGCTGAAGCTCAAGGAGATCAGCTACATCCACGCCGAAGGATACCCGGCCGCCGAGATGAAGCATGGTCCGATCGCACTGATCGACGAGCGGACCCCGTCGGTCTTCATCGTGCCGCGTGGCGGGATTTACCCGAAGGTGATCAGCAACATGGAAGAGGTGAAGGCCCGCAAGGGACCGATCATCGCGATCGCCTGCGAAGGGGACGAGAAGGTGGCCGACCTGGCGGACGAAGTGATCTGCGTCCCGGAAGTCGAGGAACATCTGCAGCCGCTGGTCACCTCGATCCCGCTGCAGTTGCTCGCCTACCACGTGGCCCTGTTGCGGGGCTGCAACGTCGACCGCCCCCGCAATCTGGCCAAGAGCGTGACGGTCGAGTAGGCCGGGCGCGTCTCGTCGATCCCGGATTGCCGGTGCCGGCCCCGCCGTGTGGACGTCGCCACCGCGGCCCCGGTTGTCTAGAATGCCTTCAGCGGACAACCGAATTCCTGATAGTCACGGTTCGACGGGACCGATCACGATGCAGATTCTTGTCGCCAATCCCCGGGGCTTCTGTGCCGGCGTGAACATGGCAATCGACTGTCTCGAAGAGTGCATCCGCATCTTCGGGTCGGAGATTTACGTCTACCACGAAATCGTCCACAACAAGTATGTCGTCGACCGCTTCACCCGCGAGGGGGTCACGTTTGTGGACGAGATCTCGGATGTCCCCCGCGGTTCCGTCCTGCTCTATAGCGCCCATGGGGTCTCGCCGGCGATCCGCGAGGAAGCCCGCCAGCGTGACCTGCGGACGATCGATGCCACCTGCCCGCTCGTCACCAAGGTCCATATCGAAGCGGTCCGGTACGCGCAGCAGGGGTACAACATCATCCTGATCGGCCACGAGGGGCACGACGAGGTGATCGGCACGATGGGTGAAGCTCCGGAGAGCATCACCCTGGTCGAGTCCCCCGAGGAAGTCGATCAGCTCAACTTCCCGCCGGACGCGAAGATCGCCTACCTGACTCAGACGACGTTGAGTGTCGAAGAAGCCAACGCCGTCATCGAACGGCTGGTCGCCCGCTTCCCGCAGATCGTCCGCCCGCCCAAGGAAGACATCTGCTACGCCACCACCAACCGGCAGCACGCAGTTCGCACGCTCATCGAACGAGCCGACCTGCTCCTCGTCCTCGGAAGTCAGAACAGCTCCAACAGCCGCCGGCTGATGGAGATCGGGCAGGGGGCCGGCAAGCCGTCCTTCCTCATCGACGGCAAGCACGAAATGCAGCCGGAGTGGTTCGAAGGCGTCGAGACCGTCCTGATCACCGCCGGAGCGAGTGCCCCCGAAGTGGTCGTTCAGGAGTGCATCGACGAGATCACCGAACGGTACGGAGCCACGCTGGAAGAAGTCACGACCCGCGAAGAGCACGTGACGTTCCCGCTCCCCCGCGAACTCCGCAACATCCTGCAGGCATAGGACGGCCTAGGTCATCGCCGCGAGCTGCGCGACGGTCTCCCGCAGTTCGCCGGCCAGCCGGGTGAGCACCGGATCATCGCCCCCGAGCCGCTCGACAGCATCCCGATAGCGGTCGAGAATCCGCTCCCTGGGTGCGTTGAACCGGTCCCAGCAGACGCCCCCGTTCTGAGCGTCGTACAGCAGCGAGCGGGCGTTGTGCAGCTTGTCGGCCAGAGCGATCGCCCGCGCTGCGGAATCGCTCTCACACAAACGCTCCATGTGTTCGTGCTTGCGCGTCTCCCACGGAATCGGTTCGCCAGCGGGCGTCCGCTTCTGCTCGGACAGGGCGGCGACAAGTTCAACGACGCGCGGCGGAAAGTCGTCCCCCAGACGCTCGGGCGTCCAGTCGGTGTCCTCGATCACATCATGCAGGATCGCCGCGGCGAGCGTTTCGTCGTCGTCGATGCCGGCCCGCGCCAGGATCAGTACGACCGCCAGCGGATGGACCAGGTAGGGGATGTCCGTCCCCTTGCGGCGCTGCCCGACGTGAGCGGTCCCGGCGACGCGCAGGGCGCGTTCCAGCAGCATCGAAAGTCCGGCCATACCGGCCCGGTCAGCAGTCATATGCGAAGTCCGTCGTCGTTCGGCGATCAAAGCGCGGAACGGTCACGTGGTCGGCTGCGGCTCGATGTGACGAAACGTATTGAACGTCACGTACTCCCAGTGGCGGTACAGGTCCGAACGGCTGACCAGCTCCGCATGCGAGCCGAGCGACGCGACCCGGCCGTCGTGAATCAGGGCCACCTGGTCGCAGCGACGCACCGTCGAAAGTCGCGACGGCAGAAAGATCACCGTACATTCCCGGGCAAGCCGGTTGTAGGTGTCATCGAGCAGTGCCTTGGTATCGTCGTCAAGCGTCGCGTCCGGCTCTTCGATAATCATGACCGCCGGATTGCGCAGAATCGCCCGGGCCAGACTCAGCCGGAAGGCCTGTCCCTCATCCAGCTGCTCGCCATGTTCGCCCAGTGCCGTCTCGTAGCCCTGGGGAAGCTTCTGGATGAAGTTGTGGGCATGCGCCCGCTTGGCCGCATCGATTGCTGCCTGCGAGCTGTACCGCGAGTCACCGCAGGTAATGTTCTCCATCGCCGTGCCGGTGAAACAGGGATCGCTGCCGCCGATCAGGATCGTCTCCGCACGGATCGACTCGAGCGTTCCCCACGCGATGTCTTCGCTGTCGAAGAGAATCCGCCCGGACGTCGGTTCGATGAAGCGGGGCAACAGATAGCCGGCCGCCTTGGGAGCGAGCGGGTCGAGTGACACCAGTGCCGTCACGGAACCGGAGGGGATCCTGAGATCGAAGTTTTTGAGGATCTCGCGGCCGCTGCGGTTGTAGTCGACCGACTCGAAGATGATCGACTTCGAGACCGGTTCCTGGAACTTCGCTCCGACCGCCTGGCCAACTTCCGGAATCTGCGAGAGGTACCGGAAGATTTTGTCGCCGGAACGGATGATCTTCTCATACGCCGCCGGCAGTCCCCACAGCGAATCCGCCAGGGGAGCCAGCAGGGCGAAGGTTCCCAGGACGAACAGTGCCGTCGAGATGGTGATGGGGGCCGTCTGCGCCATCCCCCGGGCCATGACCAGGTAGACCGACAGGAAGACGAACAGGATCGCGATGGCAACCGCACCGGCCTGGGACCAGCCCTGTCGCTGCAGGCCGCCCGCGACGTCGCGGGTGAACCGCTGCAGGTGAGTTTCGAACCGCTCGTGCTCGAAGTCCTCCATGCCGTACCCGCGGACCAGGCGTGCCTTCTTGAGGCTCTCCGCGAGCATGCGGAGTTCGGATTCGGCTTTCGACTCGGCCAGCCGGCGTCGGGTCAGGCCACGATCCCGCCCCCGATTGTAGATCCACCAGCCGATGGCGACCGGGACCGAACACTGCAGCGCCAGCCGCCAGTCGAGAATGAACAGCATCGCGGTCAGCAGGACGAAGGCGACGCCGTCGCGTGCACTGCGGGTCACCCAGTGATACACGCCGTTCCGGACCTGATCGACCTCTGTGGTGAACAGCTCCAGAGGCCGTTTCTGCTCCTGCTCGGAGAGGTCGCTGGTCCCCATCCGCAGCACCTGTCGATGCAGCAGCTCACGCAGGTGCGACGTCACCTGGACCGCGACCCGCATGCCGCGGGTCCGGATGCGGGCCAGAGCCGCCACGTGAATCAGCGCCAGCACCGCCAGGGCAACCACCATCGCAAACAGCGCGGTGCTGTTGTCGCGCAGAAAGGCGACCCGCTGCGTGAGTGGGAGCAACCAGCGGTAGAAGACCTGATCGCGGTGCACCCACGCGGTTGCGAGCAGACCGCTGTTCTGCATCTCGACCGACTGGCCCTCGACCGGTTCTTCCGGCACGCCGGGCACGTCCGTCTCCCCCAGAAAGGCGACGAAGCTTTCGACCTCATCGGGGGGGACGACCAGCCGGCCATGCCGGGACGTGGCGTCCACGAGGACCGTGGCAATCAGCAGCAGGCCGCACAGGGTCAGGCCGCTGACGAGCGACCACAAGGCAACGGCCCAGCCTCCCCGCCGCCACCAGGTGCGACGGGGGAGGATGCGATGATAGGCGTTCGATGGATTGGAAGTCACAGACGTGGCCGATCCCAGTCTCGGGGAGTGGTCACGACCTGACCGGTACCTCCTCAGGCCAGGTCCCGATCCTCAAACAGGATGAATGCCAGCAGCATGGCCGCCAGCGCATAGGCGACACAGTAGACGGCTGACAATCCGATGTAATCGGCCGGAATGACCTTTCCGGTGGCCACGGCCGCCGACATGTTGAAGTTGTCCAGTGAGGGCAGAATCGTCGCCAGCAGCTGTGCGACGAACTTCACGAACACCTGATCCTTGAGGGCCGACCGCACCAGCACCGGCGTCAGGTGCCCGATCACGAAGATCGCAAAGCAGCTGACGATGTTCACCAGCATCGGCAGACGCGTCGAAATCGCCACACTCACTCCGGTCATCAGCGTCATCTCCATGAAGATGAGCGCCAGACCGGGCAGGATCTGCAGACTCGCGTTCAGCCGGTTTTCGAGCGGCATCGGGATCTCGAACGGGGCCCAGCTGACGGCCGTCCAGTTGAACAGCTCCAGGCTTCCCTTACCCGACTCGCGATAGTCGTAGCCGAACTTGTAGTACGTGAAGACAAAGAAGATCGCCCCGGAGATCAGGATCAGCAGCAGCGATCCCTGCACGATGCCCAGGTACTTGCCGACGATGAACTGCCGCCGCGTGATCGGCTTGGAGAGCAGCGTCATCGCCGTCTTGCCTTCGATCTCATCCGCCACACTGATGCTCGCGGTCCAGACCGACAGCAGCAGCGAGCAGATCAGGATCGTCGCCAGCCCGCAGTCCATGAACATCTTGGTGTCGTCCCCCATGGAGAAGAACGGCACGTAGGTGTTGGCGAGGATGATGTCCGCATTGACGGCGCGCAGGTCGCGCGGGCTCGCCGCCTTGATCGCCGCTTTCGTCGCGCAAAAGATGAAGGCGGGCGTCATCAGCGCCCCATGCGGTGTATCGAGCCGCCCGAGCCGGGCGCGGCTTTCCGCGTCGCGCGCCAGGACGTCGAACCCGAACCCCGGATAGCGGCTCGACCGCACCGGTTGCTCTGTCACGCTGTCGCCTGATCGTTCGGCTGTCATCCCAGATACATAGGTCCCAATTACGAAAAAGCCCGCCGTCAGGCGGGCTTGATCAACATCCGGCTCGCGGCGGCGCTCAGGCGGCTTTCGCGACCTTGCGCGGAATGCGCCTCTTGATGCGCAACGCTTCCAGCGGCAGCTTCCGGTTCGGCGTGCCGAGAAGGAAGGCGTCGAGGCCGCCCTTGCTCTCGATCGTCCGGATCGCCTTGGCCGTGACGCGGAGCCGCACCATCTCGCCCAACGCGTCGCTCAACAGCGACGTCGACTGAAGATTCGGCAGAAAGCGCCGTTT